>Ga0209826_1000222_pt1 | contig 41007 bp, 39 predicted proteins | sample GOMGulsemesocosm_5_FD_184637 | JGI IMG/M metagenome (GOLD analysis project Ga0209826, IMG submission 184637) | Methane-oxidizing microbial communities from mesocosms in the Gulf of Mexico - GOM15C Gulf of Mexico (SPAdes) (version 2) | ecosystem: Environmental > Aquatic > Marine > Cold seeps...
CACATGATCCGCAAAAAGCAATTTGGCCAAACTGGGATATCACCCTTCAAGCAGTTTGCTGCGCTCGCGGGATAAATGTATCTAGCGTCGGGGTTTCTTCTACCTGTGGACAAGCTTGCGACAGAACCGTTAAGGCATGGTCATGGCTCGATTCCACTCACACCTAGTTTTTTGTCATTGTGTTGTGAGCGATACCTGAACTGCGATTTTTGAGCGGGGTTGAGTTTGGGGTATCATGCTGCCTGATCCAAGACCTTTTCTTTGAAGACTTCAGCGGGTGTTTTCCACCCCAAGCATTTGCGAGGGGTGGCGTTGAGACGGGCACAAATCACCTCCAGATGTTGAGGTGTCAGTTTCGTGGGATCGATCGAAGGTGACGGATTTGCGCGCCTTGAGGGGGAGGGTCCGCATCACATTCGTCAGCCGTCCCATGACCCTGGAAGTCGTCCGGTTCGCATTCACCAACAATACAGTGAAGCGACTGACGCGCTCGACCAACGATGTTACGTTTGCGAGACCAAACTTCCGCCTGAACAGTATTAAGTCAGATTCCCAATGCCCAAATTGAACTCTTTCTCCTACAATTTCAGGGCGATTGGCGATACCTAGCTCAGGATGGATTTTGGGTTTTTCGGCACGCGTCCTTTGCGGGGCGGCGCTTTCGGCGGTGTTCTGGCAGATACCACCAGAGATCTTCTTTCATGCCTTCGGCTGAATAGACGAACCGGCAGATCGTTTCCTGACAGACCCGAACAGGCGCGTTCTCATAGCGAAGGCGGCCTGCGATTTGCTCAGGCGTCCACCCGTCTTTGATCCGTTCAATGATCAAGTCACGCAGTTCGCTGTAACGCATCAGTTTGCGGTCCTATTGACGGCGCGAGAGGGCTTTCATCGAGGCCACAACACCAAAATATCCGACGACCTTTGGCATCTCTGCATCCTGAAAATGGTTGCGTCGGAGTTCGCGGAATATTGTCGATCTGTTACGACCGAGACGCTCTGCAATTACGTCGACGCTGACTTTGGCTCCGCGCCATTGCTCGATCTTGCGTCGCTCGCACAGGCTTAGCTGCTTGTAGGGTCTTTTCATCACTTGTCCTTCTGAGTGCCAAACAGTCTGTTATCACTCAAAAGTCGCAAGTCAGGATAGCGCGCACCCAATCGCATATCCGTAAGCACCGCGCATTAAGTTTATGGTGCCACATCAAGTCCTATATGCTGACCCATGGTTATTCTCCATCCAATGGTTAGACCCAACTCTTTGGTGAGTCCGGTCTTTAATCATATCGATGGATGCCTTTTCCCAAACAGCCATGGCTCGGAGCGAAGCGTCCCGCGATTACCTCATGTTCTGCGATCTGCAGGCACCTTGGCAGAAATGTTCGCTTTATAACTTGAACAAACGCTCTCGTGCCTTCAATGTGCTCCAATCCAATCACCCAGAGACCGTAGTTCGTCTTGCAACAGGTCTGATCGGCCAATCCCTCTCAGGCAGCCATGACCGTAACCAGGCAGGATTCGGCAAATGCTTTTCTGGTCGTTTTGTTGCCTTTTGTCGTGCCAACGGCGGGTTTCGTCAATCAGCGGGTCAAGATCCCCAACAATCAAGTAGCTGGGCGGACCTCCATCCAACAAGAATTGCGCGGCGGGCTGCGCATTCGGACCTAGTCGGGTATACATCTTTTCAACAGCCGCCCTGTCCAATCCGCTTTCAATTGTTCCAAACCGATCAATACTGCTGACGCTGGTGGAGCCAAATGCACCGTAGATCCCAACGAAGCCATTCACCATTTGCAATTCAGATGCCGACAATTGCGAAAGGCCCCAAAGAGCTACTGAAACACCAGCACTGTCACCTGCTACCGTCACGGGTCCGCCTTCGAGCGCTTGCTTGATGGCGGATTTGGCGTCATCGCGTTGCGCGGGCCATGGATTTTCAGGCGCCAGACGATACCGGCAAGACAGAACCTGACAGTTCGTCAGCTTTGCAATCCACGCTGTAGAAATGGCTCGTTCTTCCGGGCTACCGGTGACGAATCCGCCACCATGAAAATAGACAATCGTGCCATTGGATGGGGCGCTCAATGGGATTTGGCAAAGGCCACCCGCAAATAACCCTTTGGATTGTTTAGGCTTAGTGATGATGCCATCTGGACGGACGTCAGGATCTTTACGCAGCAAATCTGCCGCTGCCTGGCGCAGGGTTTGGGGCGTTGATATCGCCCAATTGGGAGGTGTGTCTGTCATAATTTCGGCACACAACCAATCTTACACGGACTTGACAAGATATATTTTGCTGCGAGAGATCCCGAGATGACAATCGATCCAAACACCTATGTTCGTACTCTGTCGCTTCCGGGGATCTCTCCTCCGGAGAAATCGATACACGTTCTTTTCCTGCTTTTCCCAGGGTTCCCGATGATGGCGTTCACCGCAATGCTGGAACCATTACGCGCGGCCAACGGTCTGGCAGGACATGCCGTGTACAGCTGGGGCGCAGTGGGGCTGGAACATGGCCCGATTGAGGCGTCAAATGGACTGAGTGTCACCGCAGACTACAGTGTTGCAGATGCCCCAAAGGCGCAGCGCATCATAGTTTGTTCTGGCGGAAATGCTGATCGTCTAAAGGCAGATACTGCTGCGGCTTGGATACGGCGAAACCTTCGGGAAGGCGCGATGCTGGGCGCTGTTGCGGACGGGGCCTTTTTGCTTGCGCGCTCTGGTTTGCTAGACGGATACGCCTGCACCCTGCACTGGACCAGTCAACAAGCCTTTGCCGAAGCCTTTCCACTGATTGACCTGCGGACCAGCCTATTCGTGATTGATCGAACGCGTTTCACATCAGCCGGGGGGATCGGCGGTTTTGACATGACGCTTGAGATGATCGAGCGGGACTTCAACGCCGAATTGGCAAATGGCGTGGCCGAGTGGTTTGTTCACAAAAGGCTTGCACCACAATCGGACCGGATTGATCTGCCTCTCCAGTTACGCACCGGCGTTCGCGATATGGTGGTTCTAACGGCCATTGGGATCATGGAAACGGGAATCGAAGATAATCCAAAAGTGAGCGAAATTGCCGAGCGACTTTCGGTTTCGCGGGATCGGTTGGAACGAGGGTTTCGGCGGGAAACAGGGCGGACACCCGGTCAATATATTCGAGATTTACGTGTGGCCCGGGCGAAGGATTTATTGATCCATTCAGATTTGCAGATCCGGGAAGTGGCCCTGATTTGTAGTTTCTCAAATGTTTCTGCCTTTGCACGCATGTTCAAGCAGTCCACGAGCCAATCCCCCAGCCAGTTTCGTCAAATCGGCCGGGTGAAAACTACCGAATAAATCAGATTCCAGCACAGTCATTGCGGCAAACGGCACATCCTTGCCTTTTGAATGATGCCAATTTATGGCCGAGCCAGCTTTCGCAAATTGAAAGCCAGCACGGGGGATAGATGGAAATACTGACCTATATGATCGACAATCGCGATGTGATTTTCGTCCGCGCGGGGGAGCATATTGCCATCGTCGCTGTGGCGGTCACCATTGCGATCCTGACTGCCGTACCCATTGGTATTGCCATCACCCAGTCCAAAAAAGCAGCGGATACCGTACTGTATCTGGCGTCGATGATGATCACTGTGCCATCTGTCGCCCTATTTGGTTTGATGATCCCGTTGCTGTCCGGAATTGGCCATGGCATCGGATATGTTCCTGCGGTCATTGCGATCATTCTTTATTCACAGCTGCCGATCATCAGGAACACCTATTCTGCCATCGCTGACGTGGATCCTCACCTCCGCGAGGCGGCCATCGGGATGGGTATGCGACCGTTCCAGCGGCTGCGTGAGGTCGAAATCCCGCTGGCCGTACCAGTCATTATGGCCGGGGTACGCACGGCTGTTGTCATGAATATCGGCGTTACAGCAATTGCGGCCTACATCGGGGCTGGCGGTCTTGGGACGTTTATTTCACGCGGCATCAGCCAATCAGACCCACGTCAACTAATTACCGGAGCAGTCACCGTATCTCTGCTCGCTATTACCGCTGATCTGGCGCTTGCCCTGCTTCAACGGCTTCTAACATCCAAAGGTTTGCAGGAGGCAAAGGCATGATCCGGCTCGAGAAGTTAACAAAGGTTTTTGATACCCCGCAGGGTTCCGTGACTGCGACCGATCAGGTCAGTCTTGAAGTGCCGAAGGGAGAGATCTGTGTTTTGCTGGGGCCTTCGGGCTGCGGCAAAACAACAACGATGAAAATGGTCAACCGGCTAGTGCAACCAACGGGTGGGAAAATCTTCATCGACGGTCAGGATACCAGTGCAATTGACGCAATCACACTGCGCCGGTCTATCGGATACGTGATTCAACAGATTGGGCTGTTTCCGAATAAGACCATCATAGACAATATCTGCACTGTACCGGATCTGCTGGGCTGGGATCGAAAGAAAAGCCGCAAGCGGGCGTCTGAGCTTTTGGACATGGTGGCGCTGGACCCGGCCGTGTTCCTGAACCGGTATCCGCGGGAACTATCTGGCGGGCAACAGCAACGGATCGGCGTTATTCGTGCGCTCGCCGCTGATCCCCCGGTAATGCTGATGGACGAACCTTTCGGCGCGATTGACCCGATTAATCGAGAAGTCATTCAGGATGAGTTCCTGCGTTTACAGCGCCACCTCAAGACGACCGTGATGTTCGTCAGTCATGATCTGGACGAAGCCATTAAAATGGCAGACCGGATCGCGATTTTCCGAGACGGCAAGCTGGAGCAGTTTGCCACGCCCACTGAATTACTGGCGCAACCTGCAAATGCATTTGTGGAAGAGTTTCTGGGCTCTGACCGGGCGCTCAAACGGTTGCGACTGGTTCGGGTTACGGACGCGATGGACAATGCCCCGGTTGTTATAAAGCGGGATGATCCGATCGAGGCGGCACGGCAGGCGCTATTACAAAACGGGCATTCCGCGGTTTTTGTTGTGGGCCCAAATGGCCGCCTCAGGGGGATGATCACCAAAGAAATTGCAGAGCAATCTCAGGGGACTGTGTCGGATCACGCAGTTCCAGTCCCCGTGGTCGCGTCCACTGCCGAAGACCTTCGCATGGCAGTCGCATCGATGTTCGCCCACGACCAACCAACATTACCCTGTGTCGACGAATCTGGGGTATTGCGTGGGGCCTTAACCTATGCCTCCGTAACCACCGCTCTGAAGAAAACGGGAGAGATGGATTGAACCGGCACGCTAACACATTGCGCTGGATCTACGGAATGATTACGGCGACGTTCTCTGGCCTTTTTAGGCCTACATGTTTGGTGGCGGCGTTTCTGCTTGGCTCTTGGGCCTGGGCGTCAGGCTTCCTCCCGGGCTTGTGGCTGTATCAGGAAGACATCTCTTACTTGGCAGTGAAACATATTGAGCTGGTGGCCTGGGCCGGCGGGCTTGCCATTCTGGTTGGCATTCCAGCTGGAATTTTGCTGGCGCGGCCCCAGTTGCGCCATGTCGCAGAGTATCTGCTGCAAATCTTTAACCTTGGCACAACAATACCCACACTAGCGGTGCTTGCCCTGTCGATGTCGCTTCTCGGGATCGGCATTCTGCCCGCGATTTTTGGCCTTTGGGTTGCGACCATGCTGCCGATTGTGCGCAACTCCTATACTGGGCTGGTTTCGGTGTCTGGTCCATTGATGGAAACTGCGCGTGGCATGGGCATGACACCCCGGCAAATATTCTGGCAGGTCGAGTTGCCGAATGCGTCTTTTGTGATTTTTGCCGGCATTCGTACGGCTCTTGCGATCTGCGTCGGCACAGCCCCGCTGGCCTTTCTGATCGGGGCTGGGGGCTTGGGCGAACTGATCTTCACCGGTATCGCGTTGAACGATCTGACGATGATGATCGCTGGTGCTCTGCCAACGGCAATTCTGGCTGTCATCACCGACTTTGTGATGGGCCGCGTACAGTTTTTTGCGGTGCCGCGCGGCATCAATCCACTGCGAAACTAACACACTAAAAATACCAACTTGGAGGAACCAATGACCTATATGACAACATTTAAGAGCATGATCGCGGGCGTCGTCCTGATGGCATCCAGCGCTGCTGCAGACACAATTACAGTCGGCGGCAAGGCGTTCACCGAGCAATTGATCTTGGCCGAAATGACCACCCAATTGCTGGACGCAAAAGGCTATGACGTTAAGAAAGCCGACGGAATGGGAACAACAGTGGTGCGTGCCGCTCTCGAAAACGGGGCCGTAGACATCTATTGGGAATATACCGGGACATCCCTTGTCACATTCAACAAAGTCAAGGAACGCCTGTCTCCGGCAGACACTTATGCTCGCGTAAAAATGCTTGATGGAGAAAAAGGTCTGATCTGGTTGGCCCCTTCCAATGCAAACAATACCTATGCGCTGGCGGTGCGGTCCAACAATCCAACCACGGATGGCATTAAGTCACTGTCCGATCTTGCCGCAGCCTATAACGACGGTCAGTCCGTTTTATTGGCGACCACCGCTGAATTCCCAAAGCGGGATGATGGTCTTCTTGGCCTGCAAAGCAGTTATTCATTCAAAGCCGGTCGCGCTAATATCCGCCCCATGGATGGTGGCTTGGTCTTTAATGCGCTGAACACAGAGAATGTCGATGTCGCAGTGGTAGGGGCAACCGATGGTCGGATCGCAGCGATGAACCTACGTCTGCTTCAGGATGACAAGAGTTTTTTCCCAAATTACGCGCTGGTGCCTGTTGTGCGCGCCGAAGTTTTGAAAGCCAATCCAGACCTTCAAGAACAGCTGGAAACCGTTTCCGGTATGCTCGACGACATCACAATGCAGCGCCTGAATGGCATGGTCGATGTGGAAAAGAAAACCGTTGAGGAAGTAGCGACAAGCTACCTCCAGGAACAGGGTTTGATCTAACCATTTTGAACAACAAGCGGCAGCCATTCTTGGCCGCCGCTGCACAGCCCGCTGAATTGGAATTTCAAATGAAGATCACCGACATCACTGTCACGCCGCTCTATTTGCCGCTGCGAACACCCTACATTTGGTCGCAAGGTGTTGAAGACGCATTTGCCGTCAATCTGATCCAGGTGATGCTGGAAGATGGCACGGTCGGTATAGGTGAGACCACAACAGCGCCTGATGCTGCGGCGCAACAAATGATCCTTGAGCGGATGTCACGCTATTTCATTGGCCAATCTGTTTTTGATTTTTCCAAATGCGCTGCCACGGCCTACAAGGGCCGCTTTCTAACCTTTGGCGGAAATATGCCGCGGTTCTTCAATCAGTTGATTTGCGGGCTTGAGATGGCTGCATTGGATGCACAGGGCAAACACCTGGGCCGCCCCGTTTGGGATCTTTTGGGTGGTGCCGTGCGCGGCGACGTGGGGTATTTCTACTTTCTGCAGGGTGACACGATCGAAGCCATTGTCGCAGATGCCAAATCTGCCATCGCGGCCGGCCAGCCAATTATCTACCTCAAAGTTGGGATCAGTGCCGAATATGACATTGCTGTCGTCAAGGCTGTCCGCGCTGCTATCGGCGATACCCGGTTGCGCTTGGACGCAAACGAGGCCTGGGATCCTGCAACTGCACTGCGGATGATCCAGCGGTTGGCTCCTTATGACATTGAATATATTGAGCAACCAACGCCAAGCGCGTCACTGGAAAGTCTTGCCCATGTGACTGCCCGGTCGCCGATTGCGACAGGCGCGGATCAGGCCGTGTTCACGCTGCATGATGTGTCCCGTGCCTGCGCAACGCGGGCCGCTGATATGATTGCGGTCGGACCGCGTGAGATTGGTGGGTTGCGCAACATGATCAAGGCTGCCGGAATTGCCGAAGGGGCTGGGCTAAATATCTGCATCCATTCATCTATGACAACGGGCATCACCACCTGTGCCGAACACCATATCGGCCGCGCCATTGCCAATCTAGATGATGGCAATCAGATTATGTGGCAATTGCTAAAAACCGAGATTGTCGAAGGCATCGATTTGTCCCCCAAAAAGGGTAAACTCGCACTGGATCCCCTGCCAGGATTGGGTTTCACGCTCGACGAAGATGCCGTGGCCAAGGCCGCCGCTGGTTTTCAGCGGCAATGCTAACCTAGATCCCTGCCCCCTACCAGTACTCAGAATAACTGTGCGCCTTCAGCGACACAGAGACCATTTTTACGGCCGCCGTGTGGGTCAATGCTGACGTCGAATCCCGCCCAAATTGGAACAAAACATGCCACAGGTATCGCTCAACGAGATCGAAATAACAGCAAAAGCTGCGTTGGAACGACATGGCGCCTTACCTTGGATTGCTGCGGAAATGGCAAGGGCGGTGCGCAAAGCCGAAGCCACAGGGAACCACATTTGCGGGCTTTTCTACTTCGAAAGCTATTGCGAACAACTCGTCACCGGACGGGTCAAAGGGGATGTTGAACCGGTTGTTACGCAGCCGCGCCCCGGCACAGTTCATGTAGATGCACAATTTGGCTTTGCTCAGCCGGCGTTTATACGTGGCTTGCCAAAAGCCGTTACTGCAGCGCGTGAATTCGGATTGGCCAGTTTGGCCGTCGGACATACCCATACTGCGACATCAATGGGATATTTCACCGAACAGATTGCCCGCGAAGGCCTGATCGGTTTGGGAATGACCAATGCCTCGCCTCGTATTGCACCGCCCGGAGGCAAGTCGCCGGTAATTGGAACCAATCCAATTGCCTTTTCGGTTCCCGATGGGTTGGGCGGCGTAGCGATGCAGTTTGACCAATCCACCTCAAACGTTGCCCTGGGCAAGATTGTCATGGCCAAAGGCGCAGGGACGCAGATTCCTGAAGGTTGGGCGCTGGATGTTGATGGGTGTCCAACCACAGACCCGGACGCTGCACTGGGCGGCTCGCTCGTCAGTTCGGGCGGCTACAAGGGGTGGGGATTTGGCCTGATGGCCGAGCTTCTGGCGGCCGGGATGACCGGCAGCGTTCTAAGCCAGGATGTGACTCCGTTAAAATCCCCGGACGGGCCACCCCACGATCTGGGGCAATTTTACTTGCTGATAGACCCTCAGGTTTCCCCCGAATTTATGGACCGATTGCACCGTGTGGAAGCCAAGGTCGCAACTGATCAAGGCACACGGATGCCCGGGCAGAACAAACGCCATTCGGATCCGGTGGATTTGGATCAGGCGATTTGGGACCGAACACTCGAATTGGCAGGCCGAACGTAAACACGTTGTCCGCTGCCGCATAGCCGACCGGGCGTCGTAATCAAAGAAATTCGATGCCCGTATTTGAAGTTGCTAAATGCACAAGGAAAGCAACATGAGTATCGTAGTTTTTGATCCGGACACCACTTCGGACGTAGATTTCCGGGACCGGATGCGCCATCCGATGGGAGAGGATGACGCTGGCGGAATGTTTTTATCCGACACCGAGCCGTCCTTTATTGACACCAAAATGCTACGCAAAGAGCGGCTGGACAAGCTGCGCGCCTGGATGCGTGCAGAGGGCTATGGTGGAGTAGTGTTGTTTGATCCCTATAATCAGCGATATGCCACTGGCTCGCGCAATATGTTCGGCTATTTCCTGCGAAACTCCACCCGGTACTTCTTTGTCCCGGTGGAAGGGCCGATCGTCCTGTTTGAATATCCGCAGAGCTATCATGTCTCCATGTGCCTTGAGACTGTGGACGAAGCGCGGCCCTCAAAACTGGTTTGGTCTTCTGTATCCGGACGCGATGATGAAACCGCCGATCCCTTTGCAGCTGAAATTGCTGAATTGATGCGGAGCCATGGACAGGGGTCAATGAAGCTGGGGTTGGATCGCTGCACTCACTTGCACGCGCTAGCTCTGCAAAAATACGGCTGCGAAATAAAGGACTGTCAGGGGGAAATTCTGAATGTTCGTGCGGTCAAGACCCCACAAGAAATCCGTTGCCTGCAGGCCAGTATGGCCGGGGCCGAAGCGGCCGTGTCTGCGGTTCGCGAAGCGATTAAGCCGGGCGTCAGTGAGAACGAGCTATTTGCGGTCATGTATCACGAAGTCATTCGGCAAGGCGGCGAATTCATAGAAACGCGGTTGCTGAGCTCCGGCCAACGCACCAATCCTTGGTTCAACGAAGCCGGTGGGCGTAAGGTACGACCGGGTGAATTGGTTGCGCTCGATACCGATACCATTGGTTGCTACGGGTATTACTCGGACTTCTCACGAACCTTCCGCTGTGGCCCCGGCCGTCCAACCAGCTACCAGAAAGGGCTTTATCGGATGGCCTATGATCAGGTTCAGCACAATATGGACATTCTGAAACCTGGTATGGAGTTCCGTGAGATTGCAGATAAAGCCTGGCAAATCCCCGAGGCTTTTGTCGATCAACGTTATACCTCGGTGATGCACGGTGTTGGTATGCATGGTGAAACCCCATTTATCGCCCATTCGATGGATTATGACACCTATGGACGAGACGGGATCCTCTTGCCCGGCATGGTGCTGAGCATTGAAAGCTACATTGGCGAAAAGGGGGGAGCCGAAGGGGTCAAGCTAGAGGATGAAGTTCTGGTCACCGAAACTGGAATCGAGCTGCTGTCGCGTTTCCCCTACGAGGATGATCTGTTGGGACGAGAGGTTTGATGTCTGTAGGCTGCACGGGATGTGACGGTCATAACTGCATAAGAAAGACCGAACAGCCCCCTAAGAAAACACCTTGCAATACAACGCGTCCAGTTGAGCCGACCAAGATTAGCCAAGTGGCTCAGGTCCCTAATAACGACGATCCGGGCGGTATCGGGTCAGCGAAATAGCTGACTTACACATCGACAGGGAAAGGCTTGCCTCGGGATGAGGCAAGCCGGGCGTCGAGCAAAGCCGTCATGTTTTCCTCGGCCCAAAGCTTGAGCCCGGCAACCAGATCAGCACAGCTTTTGCCTAAACCCGTCAGAGAATATTCAACTCATAGCGGCATTTCGTCGAAAACCTGCCGCGTCACAAGCCCGTCTTCTTCCAGTTTGCGCAGGGTCTTGGTCAACATCTTTTGCGAGACCCCTTCGACCCGGCGGCGCAGATCACCAAACCGCATCGGGTTCTGTCGCAAAGTTTTCACCTGGCTGAAGAACGGTCTACCCTGGACACAATTATGCTGCGAGGGCCGCGAACTGCTTGAATGCCGGGATGCCTGTTTGGGCTATCTGGCCCTTGCGGATCATATGCGCGGTTTCGATCCCAGCTAACGTTGCTGCCGCAGAATGGAACGCTTTGAAACCGAGCATTGGCCGTGTGACCCGCTTGATGAAGCGATGATCCTGCTCGACGATATTGTTGAGATATTTGGATTGAACGATACCGATGATCCGACCAATTCCCGTGAATTTGAGGATGACATTTAGACTTTGCAGACCAGCCAAATTGGCGCCGCTCTTGTCGATGGCAATACGGTCTGGGACACCGTTGATGCCAACGGCGCGTTTGAAGAACCTTCGCGCGGCAGCGGTATCGCGGCGCTCTGGCAGCATAAACTCAAGGGTTTGTCCGTCCCGATCTACAGCACGGTACAGATAGGTCCACTTGCCGCGAACCTTGACGTATGTCTCGTCCATCCGCCAAGAGACGGCTGTCGGCTTCTTTCTGGCCTGTGCACTTGCAGCGATAAGCGGCGAGAATTTCACCACCCAGCGGTTCAGCGTGGCATGATCGATCTCAACGCCGCGTTCGGCCATGATCTCCTCAAGATCCCGATACGAGACACCGTAGCGGACATAGAAAAACACAGAGTAAAGAATCACGCTCTTCGGGAAATGGTTCCCTTTGAAATCAATTGTCACTATTGGGCACTCGCTTTCAAACTCAAAAGCCCGCATTTACCACGCGCGAGCCAGTCCAACCAACCGCAAAAACTTTGCGACAGAACCATCAAAAAGGCCAAAGATCGAGGCGTGCAGTTCGGAAAACGGTCTGCACTGACAGATGACCAGATCAAAGAGCTCCGCAAGAAACGAGAAAAGGGCATCCTAATCCGGGAGCTGATGGCCGACTACGGTCTCTCAAAAGCAACTATCTACCGATACCTCACTCAAAACGCCAACTGAGGCCTCTCACAACAGAGCCTAAATCCTTAGCGCCCTATTTAGCACTCAGCCTGAATCGACCCCGATGTGTGTTTTTTGGACTGCAGCAGTCTCAGTCGCGCTCCGCATCATTACAGGCATTTCGAAACAGCCTAACAATCACTTTTACGAGACTCGATTAGGAGGGATAAATTCTTTTGAGCTTTCACTAACTTTGGATCCGGTTCTTTCCCAGTGAACCCACGCAAATACCCCTCCAGTCGGTCGATGCGAACCTGCATGGGCTCGCGGACTTCCAGCGCATGATAGCCGAGCTGCATGAAGTACAAGATCCGCGCCCGCGCATCTGCGTCATATGCAGAATATCCATGTCGCTCGAACATTGCTGCGACTGCTGCCAACCGTTCGGCATCCGCACCGTCGATCCGCCTACGCACATTTCCGTCGCGACGGGACCATTCCCGCACTGCAAAATCCAGGCCTTGATCAAACAGTTCTGGGTCAATGAAGCACATGAAAAAGTTACAAACCGCCTCAGTTATGTTTTCAGCCGGCAATCCACAATTGCTGACAATCGACTTGGTGCTTCGCTCTTCCCAATCATCCAAGATCGCTTCAAGCAGGTGTTTTCGGTTCTTGAAATACCCATAGAAACTAGAACGCGACACCTCCAATCGCGCTCCTAGTTCCAATACTTTGACCTCGGCCACGCCATCACTGACCAGCAGGTCACGCGCTACATTCAGCCAGTCTTCACGGGTGACTTTGACGTGACCAACCAAGGGATCCTTATCGGGATCATCACGATGCAGCAAAGGGGTTGCGCGTTTGTCCATGTCAACTCTCCGGCGGCGCCCCCCCATCGGCGGTGCGTTTCTTGATATAGCTTTGCAGCGCTTCTACCCGGGTTCCGTCGGTTTTGGGACGTTTATCTGCAGCCAAAATTCCTTTCCAAACTTTTGTCGCGCGTTGGTTGGCATCCTCTGAGCCCCGTTCGACCCAGGTGCCAAAGTTGGCATAGTCATGCACCACAGGCTCATAGAACTGGGTGTTGTACCGTTCCATGGTTTGGGTGGTGGCAAAGAAGTGACCACTTGGGTCAACCTCTTTGATGGCAGTGTCATAGCCGATCTCGTCCGGCCCGGCATTGGCCCCGGCACACAGTTCGGCAATCATGTTCAGTACTTCGGCGTCAGTAACCAGCTTTTCATAGGACACACTCAGCCCGCCTTCGAGCCAGCCTGCCGAGTGAATGACCACCGTCGCCCCCGCCATGAGACAGCCCCACAGGCCCATCTGGTTTTCATTGGCGGCTTGCACATCGTTCGAGTTCGATGCCGACCCCGCCGCCGAGCGCCACGGCAGGCCCAGGAACCGCGCCATCTGGCCGGCGGCCAGCGAAGCCTGAAAATGCGACGGCGTGCCAAAGGCCGGTGCGCCAGACTTCATGTCAACATTCGACGTAAAGGTACCATAGCATACTGGAGCGCCGGGGTTCACCAATTGCGTCAATGTAACCGAGGCTAGAACCTCGGCATGGCTCAATGTGATCGCGCCCGCCACTGTGATCGGCGCCATGGCCCCCATCAGCGTAAAGGGCGTAATAATAGACATCTGCCCATGACGCGCGAAGTCGATCAACCCCTGCGCCATTGGGATATCCAGGGTACGCGGGCTATTGGTGTTGATGATGGTGTAACAATGCGGATTGGCCTGAAACGCATCATCCGACAGCCCGCGGAAATCATGGATCATCTCAAAACAATCCATCACCTGCGGCGTGCCCCGGGCAAAGATGAATGGGAACTTGTCCGTCAGCGTCATCTGCGCTTCGGTTGTGAAGTAATGACGCAGATGGGTCGGGATATCCTGCGGTTCAACCTGAGGTGATATCATCTGAAACACATCAAAATGATGGGTCAGCTTCAGATACTCGATGTAATCTCGCCCGGAACCAGGCCGCCGACCGCGCTCCAAATCTGTCGCATTAGGGGCCCCTGCCCCGGCTTGAAACACCAGGTTACCCAGTTCCATCACGATGTCCCGGTCGCGCGCACCCGCCCGGCATTCGATGGACCGTGGCGCGGTTTCCAGTGCTGCCTCGATCATATCACGCCCGATGTAGACTATTTCATTGGCTTCATCGACACGAGCGCCGGCCTTGGCATAGATTTTGCGTGCCTCAGGCAGCAGCACCTTCATCCCCAACTCTTCGAGCATCCGAAGGGCTGTTTCGTGCATGTTTGCAATGTGATCCGTCGAGAACACGTCCATCGTCGGAAACGGGTTTTTCAACTGGCGATAGTTCACTTTGCGTTTTGAAGATGCGGACGCCTCGGCCCCACGGCCGCGACGGCGCCGACCGCTTCTGCCGCCTTGATTTTCTACAGTCATGGATCAGCCTCTCATTGCTTTGCCAGTGGGGTCATATGGTGATGCTTCAATGACCGTGGCAGACCGCTCGGCACCGACAATATGAACCATCAGTTCAATTCCTACCGCGGCGACATTTCTATCCACCATGGCCATAGCCAGTGACTTACCAACGATGTGACCATAGCCGCCGGATGTCACAAAGCCGACGCGCGTGCCGTCTTTCCAGATCGGCTCATAGCCGCTGGCATCCGCATCCGACGCAGCCACTTCGATGGTTACAAGGATCTGCTCCGGCCCACCTGCTTGGCGTTCCTTGATCGCCGCATCGCGCCCAACAAAGTCACCCTTATCCCAGTCGATCCATCGGTCCATACCAGTTTGCGCGGCGGTGTAGCCTTGGGTGAATTCAGCGTTCCAAATACCAAAACTCTTCTCAAGTCGAAGGCTCAGCAATGCGTTAAAGCCGACCTCTTTGATGTCCAGATCCGCACCCGCTTCAAGCAGCATTTCGCGCAACGTAATATGCTCAACAGCCGAGCAATGAATTTCGTAACCCAGTTCACCCGTGACCGAAAGCCGTCCAATTTTGGCGCGGATCAAACCGATGTCGAAAGCACCGCATCCCATGAAGGGTAGGTCTGCAATGGGGCCATCTGTCAGGTTTTCCAGTACTTTGCGGCTGTTGGGACCCGACAGGCTGAACCCAACGGTGGCATCAGAAATGTCACGCAGCACCACATCATCACCCATGTGATCTTGATACCAGCGCATGTGCCATTCACGAAGGTAATAGCTGCCCATAATCCACCAGGTGCCATCCCCCCAGTTGAACACGGTCAGATCGCCCTTCATCTTACCTTCGCCCGACAACATCGGGGCAAGCCGCGCGCGGCCGGGTTTGGGCAGTTTCGATGCCATAATAGTGTCGAGCCAGGCCTCGGCCCCGGCGCCCGACACTTCAAAGCGCGAGAAGCCAGAGATATCGAGCAGCCCTACGCCATCGCGCACTGCCTTGCATTCTTCGGCGACGATTTCAAAGGCGTTTGATCGTTTGAGGGTTGGCGTTTCAACGAAGTCTTTCGATGGCGCAAAATACAAAGGCACCTCAAGCCCCCAGCTTGCGCCCCACCGGCAGCCCGCAGCGGTCATGTCGGAATAGGCCGGAGCCTTTTTCAACGCACGCCCAGCGGGCAATTGTTCGTTGGGATAGGTCATCACAAACCGGCGGGTATAGAACTGGCCAGTTGTTTCTTTGATGAAGCGTTTGTTCTGAGCGTAGTCACCAAAGCGCGCCACATCCATACCAAACACATCCGCTTCAGGCTCGCCGTGGATCATCCATTCCGCCAGCGACTTGCCAACACCACCGCCCTGAAGGAAGCCAGCCATGACACCACAGGCACACCAATAACCGGGCTTGCCGCGCACCGGGCCAACCAAAGGATTACCATCCGGCGCAAAGGTAAAGGCGCCATTGACCCAGGTTTTCACCCCAACATCTTGCAGGGCCGGATAGCGTTCAAACCCAAGGATCAACTCTTTCTCGATCCGGTCAGTGTCTTCCTGCTGCAATTCGAACCCGTATTCCCAAGGGGCGCCGTCCATCATCCAGTGTTCATGGTCCGTCTCATAGATGCCCAACAGGATGCCCTTTTGATCCTGCCGCATATAGGTGAACCCCTCTAGGTCCACGGTCATCGGAACCTCGAAATCCAGTTTTTCCAGTTCGGGAATGGTGTCAGAGATCAGGTAATGGTGGTTCAACGGCGAGACCGGAAGCTCAACTCCGGCCATACGGCCCACCTGCTTCGCCCAAAGACCAGCTGCGTTGACGACATGCTCGGCGTGGATGGTCCCCTTTTCGGTCACCACCTGCCAGCCACCTTCGACCTGATGCAGTTCAAGAACCCGGTTGTGTTCGATCACTTCAGCGCCGCGTTTTTTGGCGGCCCCGGCATAGGCATGCACAGTGCCAGTGGTATCGACATAGCCTTCACGATCGGCCCACATACCGCCCAGAATGCCTTCGGTCGACATGATCGGGCACAGTTCACCTGCCTCCTGCGGCGTCACCAATCGGCAATCGTCGATGCCGATTGATTGGAAAGTACGATAGGCCGACTGCAGCCACTCCCAGCGGTCTGGTGTCCCGGCCAGAGTCATGCCACCCGTCATGTGCATGCCAACCGATTGCCCGGATTCCTTTTCGATCTCGGATAGCAGGTCGATAGTATAGGCCTGCAGGGAAGCAATATTCGGGTCCGCATTCAGAGCATGGAACCCGCCTGCAGCGTGCCAGCTGGACCCGGCGGTCAACACTGACCGCTCGATCAGGCAAACGTCAGACCAGCCGAATTTCGCCAAGTGATACAATACCGAAGCACCGACAACGCCGCCCCCAATAACGACTGCTCGGTAATGTGTCTTCATCACAATTCTCCTGAAATTCGGCAATAGCGCACTTACGTAAAAAAACGGCCCGATTATTGTACAACCCTGTCTATTGTAAAATAACCATCATTGGACACGTTTGTCCATAGCTGTCTTTAGCGGTAAACCCCGCATCAACACCGGCGCATCGGGCGGTTGGCCCTGGGACCGGGACAATAAGCGCTATCTCGACTTCCAGTCGCGGCTAGTCAGGGTATTTTTGCGGGTTTCAAAATACTGCACGAGTTGTGATTTCACTTGCTAAGGCAGGTTTGATCAAAAGCGCCGAAAAGACCGCATACTGATCATTCGATTTCTGGTTCGAGGAACGGCTCCTCGAAATAGAAATCGAATGTACAATATTTCACGCCCTTGAGACCGTGAAATGCTGCGCTGGCGGCACCGCTAGTTTTATCAGTCATTCAAACCCAAGTTCTCATGTCCTGGGAACTTGGGCCATCCGGGCAAGGATATCGACACCCTGCTGCTTCCAGAAATGCAACAAATCGATAAAAATCCAGTTTTCAGCCAGTTTGTCACCGGCTCGACGATAGATGTCAATTACCCGAAACTCTCCTGAGTTCTGCGTCGCAGGCATCCCCATAAAGCCACCTGAAGGTACAGCGGTGAAATTTGGCCAACCAAAGAACCCGCCATAGTGACCCTCGGCGATTCTGCAGACATGTTTGGTCTTTGACCTTTCGCTAAACGAAGCGCGAAACGGGCCCGAGTGCTGCTTTGCATACCGCTCGATCGTATAGGTGGCGCCAATACCGGCTGGCCCCCACCAAATCATGTCGTCACACCACGTCTGAGCCAGCTCCTGTTCTAGCGTTAGGCCACTGTCCCATTGCCCCAAATCCGATATCATAGCGTTGATCGATGCAAGGGTTTTCTCCCCTTCTGCAACAGGTTGCGCATCAAACATCAAGCCATCGTGCGTTGCGGGGCCTGGTTGCACCAAGTGCGCCGCCGTTTGTGGTGGAAAGGGTTGTAACCCTGCTTGCATCATCAGGTGCGGAATATCAAAATACATAGCTGTTTCAGTAATTTGCCCATTCTCTACCTTGTGAAACGCACTGTAGCGCAGGAATGCCATTTTTCCCGTTGGCTGTATCCCCAGCCAAGGTTGATCAAACAACCCCATCAAGTGCCCTGTTGAGCTGACCCAGACTCCGTCATCGGCGCCAAACATGTTGGTGCCTGCCATAAAGATATCCATCCGCCTTTGAAGCCTTGTCAGACTTTGCCGAAGCGGTGTCCAAAATTGATCTGCCACTGCCACTGGCCCCTGGATTTCATCAAACGGATGAAAGCCGCTCCATTTCAAATCTGCCGAGCAATACCGCTGCATTGTTTCCGGCAACAGTGTCGCGTCCGGGCTCTCAAGCGCCACGTAAAAATCGCGTACCAACTGTTTTTCTGTCTGAAAGTTACCCATGAATTTTTCCGATACGTTCGATTTTTGGTGACAGAGATATAGGGTGATCTCCTCTTTTACCAGCTTTTTTGCATACGCTTGCAAAAAACTCTTGCGCGATGTATCTTTTGCCGGCTAGCTTTTTGCAAGCGTATGCATTCTGATTCCATCGGGGGGAACCAATGGCCGAAATTCAATTGCGCAACGTAGGTAAGCGTTGGGGATCTTTTGTCGGTGTTGATAATTTTGATCTGACAATCGCAGATCAGGAATTTCTAGTTCTGCTCGGGCCATCAGGCTGCGGCAAGACTACCACCATGCGGATGATCGCAGGCTTGGAAGATGCCAGCGAAGGCGATATCTTGATCGACGGCAAGCGGGTCAATGACATGGAGCCCAAGGATCGGGACGTTGCGATGGTGTTCCAGTCCTACGCACTTTATCCCAACATGAACGTTTACGAGAACATCCGGTTTCCGCTAAAAGTGCGCGGTATTGACCCGGCAACCCACGACGCAAAGGTCCGCCGGGCCTCGGCGATGGTTGAGCTGGACGATTTTCTGCATCGCAAACCGGCAGAATTGTCCGGTGGTCAGCGACAGCGTGTGGCTTTGGCCCGTGCAATTGTTCGGGAACCCAACGTCTTCTTGATGGACGAACCTCTATCAAACTTGGATGCCAAGCTGCGGGTTTCCACCCGCGCCCAGATCAAAAACCTGAGCCATGAACTGGCCGTTACGACAATTTATGTAACGCACGACCAGATCGAAGCGATGACCTTGGCTGACCGCGTCGTTGTCATGAAAAATGGTGTCGTCCAGCAGGTTGGTAGCCCCACCGAGATCTATAACACCCCAGAAAATGTCTTTGTGGCCAGTTTTATCGGCAACCCGGCAATGAACTTGATGGAAGGCAGCGTCAAAGACGGCGTTTTCCGTGCTGACAACGTAGAAATTCCTGGTCTGAGCGCATCCAACAGCTCTCCGACATTGGGTTTCCGCGCTGAAGACGCAAGCCTAGCTGCAGAGGGCCAAGGTCAGATCAACGCGCAGATCTACACGATGGAATTGCTGGGCGATGCGACAATGGTTTCTGTGCGCGTTGGCGGAGCGCTGGTGTCAGTGAAGGCCGACAAGACCTTCCGGGCTGAGATCGGCGACATGGTGTCAATTTCAGTGACAGCCGACATCTGCCACCTGTTTGATGGTCAGACCGGCGCACGTATCGAGACCTAACTCATCATGCCCCGTAGAGGCCTACGGAGCATACATCAGATGTGTGACAGGGGCGCGCATCAAATTCACGAAAACAGGGAGAGAGACATGTTTTTGAAAAAAATTGCCACCGCGACAGCCTTTATGGGTCTGATGGGATCGGCAGCTTATGCCGCTGATTGTGGTCCGGCTGGTCAATCCATCCGTATCCTAGCCAGTGACTTCCCGGCCATTCATGCTGTGGTCGGTACGGCTCAGACCAACTGTGGCGATGCAGCCGCCGAGTTCAAACCGAACCACACCACCGAAGCGCGTCAGATCATGAACGCTGCGCTGACACCAAATCCTGCAGAATACACCTCGGTCATCGTCGCCAACTCGACACTGACCCAACTGATGAACGACGGCCTGGTTCGTCCTCTAAATGATCTGGTCGAAAAATACGGCGCCAACATCAAACCACACCAACTTATCACCATCGATGGCAACGTCATGGCGGTTGCTTTCATGGCAAACTCGCAGCACTTGTTTGCGCGTACAGACGTTCTTGAAAAGGCCGGTGTTTCGGGTGTTCCCGCCACCTACGAAGAAGTTCTGGCAGCCGCAGAGAAAATCCGCGCTGCTGGTATCATGGAATACCCGGTTACCCTGAACATGAAGATGGGCTGGAATATCGGCGAACTGTTCAACATGATCTATCTGGGTCATGGCGGCGAATTGTTCGAAACTGGCACCGCCGTTGCCAGCGTCAACAATGAAAAGGGTATTGCCACTCTGAACATGATGAAGGCGCTGAAGGACTACTCCAGCCCCGATATTCTGACGTATGCTTCGAATGAATCTCAGGCCGCATGGGAAGCTGGTGAGGCCGCTCTGGGTGTAATGTGGGGCTCCCGCGGCACTCCAATCCTGGACGATGAAGGTTCGACCAAAGAAGTCACCTCCAACACCGTTCTTGCTGCAGCTCCAACTGTAGCTGGCGGTTCGGTCCCATCGGCAACCCTGTGGTGGGATGGCATCACCATCTCGGCAAATGTTTCTGACGAAGAAGCCGAAGCAACCTTTGCTGCGCTGGTCAGTGCCCTGTCGCCAGAAATGGTCGCCGCGCATAACGACGATGCTGTCTGGTTGCTTGAAGGCTTCAAGCCAGGTGCAGCTGCAGCAGGCGTTGCTGCCACCGCACAGGGTGGCGCCAAGCCCTACCCAATGATCCCGTTCATCAACGTGATGCACGGTGCCTTAGGTGCCGAACTGGCAGATTTCCTCAAAGGTGACGAAACCGCTGAACAAGCCCTGTCAGATGTCGAAGCGGCCTACTCCGCTGCTGCCAAAGAAGCTGGCTTCCTGAAGTAAGCCGAAACGGAAAGGGGGCCGAATCCCGGCCCCCCTTCTTTTTGACCGCCCGAGGTTCTCGCCATGAAGCACCGTCCGTTTTTTTGGTTCATTCTGCCGACACTTTCGGCAATGATCCTGTTTATTGCACTGCCCATCATTTCGGTGTTCGTGCAGTCGTTGTACATTGAACACGAACAAGTCATCGTTGTCTCAGAAAGCTGCGGCCCATTTGGGTGCAACCCAACAACCTCTATTGATCTTGAAGCCACAGCGGCGCTCCGAGAAGACGCGCCACTTGGCCGTTTCAACGGCTTGGCGACATACACCAACCGCTCTCACCTTGCTTTTATCGAACTGGGCGAGGCTTGGCGCACAACCGAGAGCCTCGGCGAGTTTTGGGACCAGATAATGAACCTGCCCTTCTACCGCGCCCTGATCTTTACCTTGACCTACACGGCAGCTGTTACTCCGATGGTCATCCTCCTGGGTCTGGCAATCGCGGTGGGCGTCAACAATCTGCCCAAGTTCCTCAAAGGGCCCTCGATTTTTGTGTCGCTTCTGCCCTTCCTTGTCACGCCTCTCGTCGGCTCACTGATCCTATATTGGATGGTGGATTCAGACGGTGTCATTGGCGCGACACTGCAGATAATTTTTGATGACCCTTCTCTTAGCCTCAAGGCTTCGACCACGCTCACCTGGGTAATGCTCATCATCTACGGTATTTGGCATATGCTGCCGTTTAGCTTCATCACCTTCTATGCCGGGCTTCAAACCGTCCCCGAGGACACCATGGAAGCTGCCATGATCGACGGTGCCTCCAAATGGCAGCGTATGCGGCACGTCATTGTTCCCCATCTGGCACCTTTGATGTCCTTTGTGACCTTGATGATGCTGATGGATAATTTCCGTGTCTTTGAACCCATCGTCAGCTTCTCGGCCGAGGCCCATGCGACCTCGCTAAGCTGGATCATCTTCAACGACCTGCGCGAAAGCGGCAATCCGCTCTATGGCTCGGCCGGTGCAACGTCTCTGTTGACCGTTATCGGTGTCATCCTCCTGCTGACGCCGGTGCTGATCCGCACATGGCGCGATTTCAACCGCAAAGTACATTAGGGGGCGATCATGGCTACCAAAGCACAAAACCGCGTTACTCCGCTCACCATAATCTCCTTGGCATTGGTCGCTGTTTGGCTGATCGTTGCCGCCTTCCCGTTCTTCTGGACGCTCTGGGGGTCCTTCAAGGTCCAAGCTGACTTCTTTTCAAAAGCGAACTGGATGAACGCGTTCTACGGGGTCAACACCATAGCTGAGACCGGCAGCGCCTTCACCGGAGCAGGCTACCACGGAGCCTGGATTCAAGAGGAATTCTGGAAGAACGTGATCAACACCAGCATCGTGGTCTTCTTCACAGTGGTGATCTCGCTTACCTTCGGCACCCTGGGGGGCTACGCGCTGGCTCGCTCTGGTTTCCGCTATGCTTTCTGGATCCTGATGGCTGCCCTGGTGTTCCGCGCCATGCCGCATATCACTCTTGTTTCAGGCTATATGCTGCCCTTTTTCAAGTGGAACATCTGGGGTCACCTGCCGACAACCATCATCGTTCTGGTGGCAATCAACCAGCCCTTTACCCTGTGGATGCTGCATTCCTTCTTCCTCAACATCCCCAAGGATATGGATGAAAGCGCCATGGTTGATGGATGCACACGCTTTCAAGCCTTCCGCCATGTGATCATCCCGGTGATGTGGCCAGGCGTTGTCACAACCGGCCTGTTCTCTTTCCTGCTGGCCTACAACGACTTTGCTGTCACCTCGATGCTACTCAGCTCCGAGAACGAAACTATGGTTCCGGCGATCGCCAGCTTCCTAGGGACAACGCAGGTCGAAGGTAACGTGATGTTCGCGGTGGCCGCAGTGGTCTCGGCAACGGCCCCTCTGTTCGTATTGATCCTGTTCTTCCAACGCCAGATCGTCAGTGGCTTGACTGCCGGAGCCGTTAAAGGATGACAATCGTCCATGATCATAACAAGACAGTCGTAGCGCCTCTGCGTGAAGCGCTGCAAAGCTGCGATGCGGACTGTGTCAAAAAAGCGATCCTGGAATTGTTCACTCCAGATGCAAAGATCCGCCTTTGCTATCCCTACCAGGATGTGACCGGCCCGCAGGAGCTGTGGGAAAGGGTCTATGCCCCTCTTTTTGCGGCTGTGCCGTCACTAGAGAGGCGCGACTTTATTGTTATGGCTGGCCCCCGTTGGGGCGAAGGGCAAACAGGAAACTGGGTTGGCCTTGGGGGCAACTTCATTGGGTCCCTCGAACAGTCGTGGCTGGGCATCCCGGCGCATGGAAACCCGGTTTTCATGCGGTATCACGAATACCTGCGCATCGTGGATGACAAAGTTGTCGAGATGGAAGGTCTCTGGGACATCGCCCAGGTTATGCTCCAGGCCGGCGCTTGGCCTATGGCACCGCAACTCGGCGAAGAATGGTTATGTCCCGGCCCCGCAGACGGCCAAGGTGTCATCACCGCGCCATTTGATGCTGATCAGGCTGATGCCTCGGTTCAATTGGTCTGGGACATGCTGAACGATCTGAAACAAGGTGATGCCAACACTCCGGGACGTGGCCTGGGTGGGTATTGGCACGATCATGCCTTTTGGTATGGCCCCACTGGTCTGGGAACAGCACGTGGTCACGCGGATATCCGCGACAAGATCTTTACCGGCTTTCGCAAGGGCCTGTCAGACAATACCCGGCACCTGGAACAAGGTGTGTTTTTTGGCGACCACAATCTGGTTGCCTTCACGGGTTGGCCCTCGGGCACAGCAGTCCATTCCGGCGAGGGTTTTCTCGGCCTCGCTCCGACCGGGCGCACGATCACAAGGTGTAGCCTCGATTTCTGGCGCGTTGAAAACGACTTGGTTCGCGAATGCTGGGTCATGGTCGATATCATCGATCTCTACAGACAACTGGGCGTCGACGTGTTCGCCCGGATGACCGCAATGTGCGGTCAACAAGCGGTGGCGTGATGAGTCGCTCTGCCCGACATAACGCTGTTTCGCGCCACCCGGCGCTGAACAGAATGCCAAGGGATTTTTTGAGTGCAGGGCCCCTCCTTCCCCCTCAATCAATACCCTTGGCAACTAAATAAGGATAACCTCATGAAAGGTTCTCGCCCCGAACAAGCGGTCCTGACCCGCGATACAGATCTCAGCAAAACCGAAGCCACCCGCGCGGTTATCGAAAACATGGTGGACGGGCTGAATGATCACCGCATCAACGATATTGGCGAATTCTTCTCGGATGGGTTTCGCTGGATGGGCAATCAGGGCTGCGGCACCAAAACTGGCTTGCAGGAATTTCAGGACAACTGGCAACGCCCATTTCAGGCGGCGTTTTCCGACAAGACCTGCATTGATGAGGCCCGGATGTATATGGGCGAATGGGCCGCCGCCTTTGGCCGTCAGGAAGCCACCCACTCAGGTGAATTCCTCGACATAGCCCCCACGGGCAAGCGGGTGGAGATCCGTTACATGGATTTCTGGAAAGTCGTCGACGGCAAGATCGTCGACAATTGGGTGAACGTAGATTTTGCCCATGTCGCCGCCCAGCTTGGCGTTGATCTGTTCAACGGCCAGGGCTGGGAAGCATTTGATCGTGGAGAGAAAACTGCTCCGCGCCCGACCAACCAAGGACAAGTCACATGACCATCGAATATCTAAAACGCGGCAAACCCGAAGCAGACCGGGCCGAAGATGACGCCAAAACCCGCGCGGTGGTCGAAGCAACGCTGAAGGACATTGAAATCCGTGGCGATACGGCGGTACGCGACCTTTCTGAAAAGTTTGACAATTATTCGCCAGCCTCTTTCTGTTTGTCTCAGGCAGAAATTGACGAGCTGATTAGCCAACTGACTGAACGCGAGTTGGCCGACATCAAATTTGCCCAGACACAGGTGCGCAACTTTGCCCAGGCACAGCGGGATTCGATGCTGGACATCGAAGTGGAAACCATGCCGGGTGTGATCCTGGGCCATAAGAACATCCCGGTACAATCCGTAGGATGTTACATTCCCGGCGGTAAATTCCCGATGGTCGCCTCGGCTCATATGTCGGTGGCCACGGCCACGGTTGCGGGTGTTCCCCGCATCATCGCCTGCACCCCGCCGTTCAACGGCAAACCCAATGCAGCGGTGATTGCCGCCATGCATCTGGGCGGCGCACATGAGATCCATGTCATGGGCGGTATTCAGGCGATCGGCGCCATGGCACTTGGCACTGAAACCATCGATCCCGTGCACATGCTGGTCGGCCCCGGCAACGCCTTTGTTGCCGAAGCCAAGCGCCAGCTGTTTGGTCGCGTCGGCATCGACCTGTTTGCAGGCCCTACTGAGACCATGGTGATTGCCGATGAAACGGCTGCAGATGCCGAGCTCTGCGCAACCGACCTGCTGGGTCAGGCCGAGCACGGCTACAACAGCCCCTGCGTTTTGCTGACCAACAGCCGCAAACTCGCCAAAGAAACGCTGAGTGAAGTTGACCGCATTCTTGGCATTCTACCCACTGCCGGCACCGCCAAAGTAAGTTGGGAAGACTATGGCGAGGTCATCGTCTGCGACAGCTATGACGAGATGCTGCAGGTCGCCGATGATATCGCATCCGAGCACGTGCAGGTGATGACAGATCGGGATGATTGGTTCCTGGAAAAAATGACCTGCTATGGGGCGCTGTTCCTTGGCCCGCGTACTAACGTCTCCAACGGCGACAAGGTCATCGGCACAAACCACACCCTGCCCACCAAAAAAGCTGGCCGCTATACCGGCGGCCTATGGGTGGGTAAATACCTGAAAACTCACAGCTATCAAAAAGTCACCACAGACGAGGCAGCCACCCTGATCGGCGAGTACGGCTCGCGCCTGTGCATGCTCGAAGGTTTTGTGGGCCACGCTGAACAGTGCAACGTTCGGGTGCGCCGTTACGGTGGGGTCAATGTCCCTTACGGCGAAGCCGCCGCCTACCGGGAGCCAGCAGAATGAGCGACGTCCAAACACAGAACAAGGCCCTGATCGCGCCTCTGCGAGCAGCAATGTATGATTTCGACGAGACCAAAGTACGTGCGGTTCTCAACGACATCTGCACCCCGGATGCGATCTTTCACCACTGTCATCCGCTGGGTGACAGCACTGGCGCGGATGCCTTTTATGACACTGCCTATGTAGACCTGAAAACAGCCTGGCCGGATCTAGAACGCCGTGACTACATCGTCATGGGTGGCCCGGACGAACACGGCAATGAATGGGTTGGCTGCGGTGGTTATTATACCGGCGTCTTCACCGGGCCATGGCTCGACATCCCGCCCACGGGTCATCAGGTGGTGATGCGCTTCCACGAGTTCTTTCGGGTTGTGGACAACAAGGTGGTGGAATTTCAGGCGCTCTGGGACATCCCTGAGGTGATGATGCAGGCCAATGCCTGGCCGATGTCACCCAGCTTGGGCCATGAGTGGCATGTGCCGGGTCCGGCCACGCAGGACGGGTTTGTACCCGGCCCCTATGACGTTGAGAAAGGCAAAGCCACCTGTCAGCATATCATCGACATGCTCGAGCACTTGAAAAAACACCCAACCCAGGGTGGCCCAGAAGTGATGGAGATGGATCGGTTCTGGCACGAGCGCATGAACTGGTACGGCCCTTCGGGCATCGGCACCGGGCGTGGGTTTGCAGGCTTTCGCAACTGGCACCAGATCCCGTTTCTGGGCGGCATGCCGGACCGTGGTCAGTACCTGGACGAGATCACCTATCACTTCTTTGGCGACGGTGAATATGCCGCTGTCACTGGCTGGCCGAACATGGTGCAGACCGTGACCCATGACGGCTGGCTGGGGATTGTCCCTGCGGGCAAGAAGATCACCATGCGCTCGTTAGATTTCTGGCGGTTGGAAAACGGCCGCATCCGCGAAAACTGGGTGCTTGTCGATATTCTGGATGCCTATCGCCAGTTGGGCGTTGATGTCTTTGCTCGCTTGCGGGAGTTCAACAAAGCCCGCAACATAGGGCGCATTGATATCCCTAATGGAATGAGCTGATGACAGACCTGCCCCGCCCCCCTTCATTGACCCTAACTGGCAAAACCGCCCTGGTGACCGGAGCCTCCTCCGGCATCGGTCAGGGCTGTGCCGTTGCCCTGGCTGACGCTGGCGCGCATGTGGTCTGTGCAGCACGCGGGGCAGATCGTTTGGCGGACACCGTCTCTGCAATGCAGACAAAAGGTTGGAGCGCCGAGGCGCTCCAGCTGGATCAAAACGATCTTGGCACCCTTAAAACCGTCATGGACCAGCGCAGTTTTGACATCGTCGTCAATTCAGCCGGGCTGGCCCGTCACAGCCCGGCAATTGACACAACGCCCGAGGATTTTGATGCCGTCACCGGCGTCAATCTACGCTCTGCCTATTTCCTGTCAGCCTATGCGGCGCAGGCAATGATGAATGCTGGCAAGCCGGGGTCGATTATCCATATCTCTAGCCAGATGGGTCACGTCGGCGGTGTCGACCGCGCCTTATACTGTGCCACCAAACACGGGCTCGAAGGCATGGTGAAATCCATGGCCATTGAGTGGGGCAAACAAGGCATCCGCATCAACACCGTCTGCCCCACCTTCATTCGCACACCGCTAACACAGTCCACCTTCGACAACCCGGAACGCGCCGCTTGGATCATGGACAAGATCAAGCTGGACCGCGTGGGCGAGGTCGAAGACATCATGGGCGCAGTGCAATATCTTGCCTCTGATGCCTCAGCCATGGTGACCGGCACCGCCCTGATGATTGACGGGGGTTGGACAGCAGACTGATGGCCGCTAAAATCACTTCGCTTCAGGTTGCTCAAAAGGCCGGCGTCAGCCAGTCCGCCGTCAGCCGCGTCTTCACTCCCGGTGCTTCGGTGTCGAAGAAAACCGCCGACAAAGTGCGCCAAGCCGCTGACGCTTTAGGCTACCGCCCAAACACCCTGGCCCGGGCGATGGTCTCCGGAAAAAGCCGCATTATCGGGCTGGTCGTCGCCTATCTGGAAAACCACTTCTATCCCGAAGCGCTGGAAAAGCTGTCGAACACCCTGCAAGAACAGGGCTATCACGTGCTGATCTTCATGGCCTCGCAAACGGCCGGAAACATCGACGACGCGATGGACGAAATTCTGGACTATCAAGTGGACGGCATCGTCTTGGCCTCGGTCGCGATGTCTTCGGACATTGCCTATCGGTGCCAACAGGCCGGCGTCCCGGTGGTCCTGTTCAACCGCTCGCAAGACATGGACGGCATCACGTCGGTCACGTCAGACAACTCTGCTGGTGGTCGAAAAATCGCGGAATTCCTGATCGCCGGCGGCCACCAGAAAATCGGCTACATCGCCGGGTGGGAAGGTGCGTCAACGCAGCGCGACCGCGAGGCCGGGTTTCGCGCGGCATTGCAGGACGCCAATATTGATCTCTTTGCCCGTGAAGTTGGTGATTTCCATACCGAGCGGGCCCATGACGCGGCCCGCAAGATGTTTGACGTCGCCGAGGATAAACGACCAGACGCTGTGTTTGTCGCCAATGATCACATGGCCTTCGCTGCCATGGACGTCATCCGGTTCGAGCTGGGCCTGCGCATCCCAGAAGATGTCTCAGTCATTGGCTATGACGATGTCCCCCCCGCCAGTTGGCTGGCCTACAACCTGACCACCATGCGCCAACGCGCCAACCTGATGGTCGCCGAGACCGTTACGGCGCTGATGGAACACATTGAAAACCCCAAGACCGCCAGCCCACGGCGCGTCGCCATTGACGGGCCGCTCATCGTGCGCGGCTCGGCTCGCCTGCCCAACGGCTGGACACCTAAAGGATAAGACTCATGAAAGGCTTCGACCCCAAATTCAAGGATTTCCCCGATTACATCATCGGCATCACCAAGGAAATCTGGGAAGATCGCGGTATCTCTACGCTGCATCACTATTATGGCGAGGACATCGTAGTGCGCTCGCCTGCTTCGGTTGTCACTGGCAACCAGAACGTGATTGGCGCCACTATGGCCACGCTGGCCGAATTCCCCGATCGTACGCTGTTGGGCGAAGATGTGATCTGGTCTGGCACCCCAGAAGAGGGCATGCTCAGTTCGCACCGCTTGCTGTCCACCGCCACCCATCTGGGCGACGGCGTGTATGGCAAGGCCACTGGCAAAAAACTGACCTACCGCATCCTCGCAGACTGCCACGCAAAAAATAACGCGATTGATGACGAATGGCTGATCCGTGATCAGGGCGCCATCGTGCGTCAAATGGGCTGGAATCCCCAGGAATACGCTGCAAACCTGATCGCCAGCGAAGGCGGCCCGGAAAACTGCGTGCGCCCCCTTACCCCTGCCAATGATCTCGAAGGGCCTTACAAGGGGCACGGCAACGACAATGAATGGGGCCAGAAATACGCCGACATCCTGGCCCGCATCATGAATGCCGACTTTGGTGTTGTTGAGCAGGAATACGACCGCGCCGTTCAAACCGAATACCCCGGCGGCGTCACTGGTCATTCCTTTGCCTCGGTTGATGGCTTCTGGATGGGGCTGCGCGCCGCCTTTCCGAATGCCAAGTTCAAGATCGAACACCAGATCGGTCGTGACGATCCCATGATGCCACCACGCGCGGCCATCCGCTGGTCCCTGCATGGCAAACACGATGGTTGGGGCGCCTTCGGCAAGCCAACTGGTGCCGATGTCTACGTGTTGGGCATCTCCCACGCCGAGTTCGGCCCATGGGGTTTGCGTCGTGAATTCACCATCTTCGATGAAACCTCAGTCTGGAAGCAACTGCTCCTGAAATCTGGGAATCTGTAAGTGAACCCTGCCCGATCATATCAGACTTTGGCCACTGGCCTGCACCAAAGCACTGCTTTGCGGCGGTATCACGTGCACCGGCAAAGTCTGCGCGCACAGCGTTTGAACCTGCGACCGCCCGGGCAGTCAATCTGATTCAACCGGGCCGTCCTATAGCCCATTCAGATTGTAATCACATTTAGGACCACTGTTATGACAGCTTCATCCATCACCAACCGCATCGTTCGTTACGGCGACCTGCAACCCTGCAAAACAGCCTTTATCGATGCCCACACTCCGGGCAGCAACCAAAAGGAAAACTTCACCATCATTGGTGGCGGTGTCTCTGAAAGCCCCGACCAACACGTGCACCTGTCCGACAAGGTCGGCTTCAACATCGGTGCTGCCGGCCAACCCCCAAGGTGCCGCAACAGCCTGCACACCCATACCACCGCCGAGGTGTTCTTTGTGCTCAAAGGCCGCTGGCGGTTCTTCTGGGGCCGTTATGGCACCGCGGGTGAATTTGTCGCCGAAGAAGGGGATATCTTCAACATCCCAACCGGCATCTTCCGTGGCTTTGAAAACATCGGTACCGACTACGGTATGATCATGGCCGTCCTCGGTGGTGACGACGCCGGCGGCGGAGTGACTTGGGCACCTCAGGTCATCGAAGACGCGCAGGCACATGGGCTGATTTTGGGCGAAAACGGCGTGCTGTACGACAGCAAAAAGGGCGACACCCTGCCCCACAACGTCAACCCAATGCCGCTGCTGACCGACGAACAGCTGAAAGACATTCCCGAGGTGCCAGCCGAAGATGTCATTCCCGGTTATGTCGCCCGCTATTGGGATCTGATGGGGCTGGCCGGCAAGAAACCCGCCAAGGTGATCGGCCCCGATGCCCTGCTCAAGGATCGCCCCGGATTCGAGATCGATTTCCTGACCCGTGGCTCCATCGCGGATGAGATGATCACCTCGGATCAACACACTGTGCTGATGCCGATGCGCGGTCATTGGAAACTGCGGTGGAACGGTGGCCAGACCGTCATCAATCCGGGCGACACCAGCTTGATCAATCCCGGTGAATCCTATGCGCTGGCCCCCTCGATGACCGGGGAATCCAGTCTGTACCGGATCACCTCGACCGACGACCCCGCTGGCGCAACCTGGACCGACTAAGGGATGCCAAGCAGTCTTGATAGAATCTCCTTGAACGGCGTTCATTTTTGTGCGATCACATTCATGAACGGCGTTCACGGAGGTAACGATGATTGTTTTAGCTGATACTGACACACTGGTGGCAGACGCCATTATTCCCAAGACCGCACAAGCAGAAATAGAATTGCGGTCGCGCAAGTTGATGGTCGCACTGGCCATCAACGCCATTCTTTGTTTTGGCATACTATCTGCGACAGGTGGTTTTATCTTTTGGCTGGCATCAGCACTGTCCGTCGCAATCGTTGGCATGCTGTTCCTTGGAATCGGTATACTGATCTTGCGGGCAGACCATTCTGACTTCACCTTTTTTGGCAATGCCTCAGCCCTGATTGGAGCGGGGATGTTGATCGGTGGCGCCGGTATAGAACTGATCGACAAGTATTCAGACATAGCCGGCTGGATCATGGCACCTGCTGGGGCACTGGTGGCTGCGCTGTGTGTCTTTGCCCTGAAGAAACAAAAGACAACCGGGCGCTTTGTTGCCGGTTCAATCTTGCTGATGGGTCTGGCGCTTCACTTGATCGGTCTTGGCTTTTTACTGAACCAAGGCGAAATCGACGGAGCCCTGATTTCCCTATTCTATCTCTACGCAACATTGGCCACCGCGGGCGCAGGCTGGTTCATCGATGTCCGCCTGATAACAGCACTGGCCATTGTGCCTTTTGCTCAGGCACTGGACACCAGCACCTTCTATTTCCATGCCGCATATGTATTCTATTCGCCAGAATCGACACTGTCCATTTTGCAGATGCTGCTGCTTGTAATTGCACTTCTGTTTATGGCGCGCACCCAATCCACTCGCCTGTCCAGACATGCCATGACCTTGGCAGTGATGGCCTTCATTGTTGCCAATCTCTGTGCACTGGTTGGCAGTTTGTGGGGCGATTACATCGGCGAAACACTGTGGGGAGCCAGCAGATACGGTGATTGGGATAGCAGCACTTACAGCAGCTGGTACGAGGCCCGCGATGCCTTTCGCGAAACTGCGATGTTCATCTCGGCCAATTTCTATTCCGTTTTGTGGGCGATTGGGCTGGCAGGGGCGATTGGCTGGTTCGCCCATTCGAACCAGCGCGGTTTGTTCAACACGGCCGTCACCTTTGCCTGTATCCACGCCTACACACAGGCTCTGGAAAGTTTCCATGATGAACCGCTCGCCTATGTGATTGGTGGACTGGCCGCCATTCCACTTGCCTGGGGGTTGTGGCGTCTGGACGGCTGGCTAACAGCGCGCCAGATGACCCAGGCTGACCAACTGTGACCGATGGCAAAGAGGATATCAAATTGAACATTCAACAGGGGCTACCTCTCCTCTTGCTGCCCGGAATGATGTGTGATGCCCGGCTTTTCCAGCCCCAAATCAGCGCGCTTTCCGGGCGCTGTCCCTTGGTCACAGCTCCAATCGGCGGCCACGATACCATGCAGGCCCTGGCCGCAGAAATCTTGAATTACGCGCCACCGCGTTTTGCGCTGGCCGGTCTCTCGATGGGTGGAATTTTGGCAATGGAAGTCCTGCGCCAGGCGCCGGACAGGGTGGATCGGATTGCCCTGCTCGACACAAACCCATTAGCAGAGCTACCCGAGGTTCAAGACCGCCGTGCCCCACAGATCGAAGCTGTCAAAACCGGTGAATTGTCCCGCGTAATGCGCGAGAACATGATGCCCAACTATCTGGCAAACGATACACTCGACAGTCCCATTCTGGATCTGTGCCTGACCATGGCACTGGACTTGGGGCCAGAGGTATTTGTCAATCAATCCCTTGCCCTGCGCGACCGCCCCGATCAATGCGACACCCTGCGCCAATTTACCGGCCCTGCGCTGGTGATTTGTGGGCGCCAAGACACGCTCTGCCCAATTGAACGCCACGAGATGATGCATCACCTGCTACCCAACAGCCGCCTGCAGATCGTCGACGGCGCAGGCCACCTGCCCACCCTGGAACAACCTGAAATCACAACGGCGGCCTTGATCCGCTGGCTCGAGGACACATGACACCTTCGCTTTTGAAACTGCTCCGCAGTGTCGACACCCCCACCGTTTGCAATGCCATCGAAGTGGCCCAAGGCAAGCGCGGGTTCGACGATTTTACCCGTGGCACCATGCTCTGCTCGGCCCCGGACGAGCCCGCCATCGTCGGATACGCCCGTACGGCCAAAATCGCAGCCGTAACGCCACCAACCGAGGCCCCCGACGTCATCCGGGCCCGACGCATGGCCTACTACAAATACATGTCCCAAGGCCCCGCCCCATCCGTCGCAGTTGTCGAAGACACCGACTATCCCGGCTGCATTGGCGCCTACTGGGGAGAGATAAACACCACAGTACACAAAGGGTTAGGCATGTCAGGAGCACTGACCAACGGCGTCATGCGAGACCTTGGAGACCTGCCCGACGGTTTTCCAGTTGTCGCCGGATCGATTGGCCCAAGCCACGGTTTTGTTCACGTCCAGGAAATCGACACGCCAGTGTCTGTCTTTGGTATGACCGTCAAACCAGGCGGCCTGATACACGCCGACCGCCACGGCGCGCTGGTCATTCCGGACGATGTGATCGGCGTTTTGGAAGCTGCAATCGTCAAATTGCATAAGACTGAGCGCATCGTATTGGACGCCGCGGTGAAAGATGGGTTTGACTTTCAGGCTTTTGAATCCGCTTGGTCGGAATTTGAGGAATCCAGAACGTAACAAATTCAGATACTAAAGACATTGCATTGGCAATGTTAGCAGAGCGTGGGTTGGCGGTTGATCAGTCCACGCTTTGCCGCTGGGGTCCGAAGTTTGGGCCAAAGCTGCCAATGCTACCCAACCAGCATCGACGACACCCAGACATGGTCGCTACCGACAAGGCCCACGCAAGGGTCTCGTAATCTTTGAGTTTGGACACAGAACATGTAGTCATGGGTCTGGAGTTCTGCCCAAACGATTTCGGCAGACGTCTCAGCAGAAATCAACCAACAAGAACCCAGGATATACTCAACAATGAAACTCAACGCTCTATTGATTGTGGCCCTAACCATCAGCGCATCCATCGCGGTGTGGGGGATCGTTGATCCCCAAGGGCTGGGAGCCATATCATCCAAGATCGTTGACGCCCAGTTCGCCAGCCGTGGCTGGTTTATCATGCTAGAGGCCAGTGGCCTTCTTTTGGTTGCCATCTATTTGGCAGTGTCGCCGTTTGGATCGATCCGACTTGGACCTGACGACGCCAAACCTGAGTTTTCCACCCCGGCTTGGATTGCGATGCTATTTGCAGCCGGTATGGGTGTAGGCCTGCTGTTTTATGGCGCCGCCGAACCTCTCACCCATTTTTCAGTCCTTCGGCAATTTGAAAACGACCCCAAAGCCGCGAGTCATGCCCTGTTTGTGACCTATCTGAATTGGGGGTTCCACGCCTGGGCCATTTACGGAATTGTCGGATTGGTCATTGGCTATTTCGCGTTTCGGCGCAGCAGATCTTTGCTTCTCAGTGCGCCGCTTATTGATGTGTATGGCGAACATAACTGGACCCGGTCGCTGGGATGGGTCTTTGATCTGATGTCTATAATTGCAATCGCTGTCGGGCTGGCAGGATCGCTGGCGATGGGCGTATTCCAAATTCAGACCGGCGTGGCGGGCTTGATTGGCCTGGAAAACTCAAACGGTCTGACCGCATTTGTTTTTGTCGCAATGTGTGCTGCATTCTTCGTGCCGCTGCGCCGTGACCTTGGTGACGGTATGGCCAAATTATCCAACCTAGCGATGATCATTGCGCTTGCTCTTATGGTCTTTCTACTGGTGTTCGGGCCAACCTCATACATTATGAATTCCATCGTATCCGGCTTTGGTCGATACGTATTCAATGTCCTGCCTGCGGGTTTCTCAACGGCCGAGTTTTTTGATGGTCAAGTTGTTGACTGGTTCGAGGGATGGACGCTCAATTACATGATCTGGTGGTTGGCGTGGTCGCCGTTTGTGGGCATTTTCATTGCACGGATTTCGCGTGGGCGAACAATCCGCGAGTTTCTTGTCGGCGTAATTGTCGCTCCTACCCTATTTTCGGTGTTCTGGTTTGGGGTGTTTGGGACGATTGGTTTTTCGGATGCTTTGCGTGGCGACGCGACATTGCTGGCGGTAAATGCCGAAAACCTTGACGCGACCACGTTCGCCCTGTTGCAGCACTTTCCGTTCAAGGCATTGACACAAGGCGCGACAATTCTGGCAGCATTCCTCTTTGTCGTGACCAGTGTGGTCAGCGCAGGCTTTACGCTTGCCATGATTGGCACCGGCGGAGACGAGAACCCGTCGCCGCGCATTCGCACTGTTTGGGGCGCAGTATTGGGGGCCTTGGGTCTGGCTATGATTTTTGTTGGTGACATCGGATTAATCCGCTCAGTGATCGCTCTTTCCGCGATCGCGTTTGTGTTCATAGTCCCCATTCTGGTGGTCTGCTTGTTGCGATCGCTGCACAAGGAGGCCGCGAAATGAGCATGCCAATAATCGACACACTGCTAAACGTTACCTTGTTTGCCTATGTCGGCTTTCTGGTTTGGCTTGCCTTGCGCAAAACCTGAGCCAAGGTACAGGGTACACCGATTTCTCAGAGCAAGGGCGCCGCAAGCAGGCGCCCTTCCCCATTCGCCACAGATAACTCAGGCCGCCGTGATCTGACGGGCTTTCTCGACCAGCACCTCGGCTTGCCGGATCGAGGCATAGTCGATCAACCGACCATCCAACGACACCGCCCCTTTGCCTGCGGCTTCGGCTTCAGCCATGGCGTCAAGAATGCGCGCGGCCTTGGTGATTTCTGCGTCCGAAGGTGACATCACCTCATTGGCCAGGGCTATTTGGCTGGGATGGATCGCCCATTTTCCCTCGCAGCCCAGAACGGCGGCACGTTTGGCGGCAGCGCGATAGCCGTCCGGGTCCTGAAAATCACCAAACGGCCCATCGATGGGGCGCAACCCGTTCGCGCGCGCCGCAACAATCATCCGCGCCAGTGCATAATGCCACATGTCGCCCCAATGTGTGTCACGTCCACCGTCTGCGGCAGGATCGGTCAACACTGAATAGTCGGGATTTACGCCGCCAATGATGGTGGTCCGGGCACGGGTGCTGGCTGCATAGTCCGCCACCCCAAAATGCAGGCTTTCGTTGCGCTTGGATGCGGCGGCGATCTCGTGCACATTCTGCATGCCAAGTGCCGTTTCGATGATATGCTCAAACCCGATCCGTTTCTTAAGGCCCTTGGCGTCCTCAATCTGGGTGACAAGCATGTCCAGCGCATAGACATCCGCGGCAGTTCCCACCTTTGGGATCATGATCAGATCCAGATGCTTGCCCGCCTGTTCCACCAAGTCCACCACATCACGGTACATATAATGCGTATCCAACCCGTTGATGCGAACCGACATGGTCTTGGTGCCCCAGTCGATGTCATTCAACGCCTGGATGATGTTCTTGCGGGCCTGTTCTTTCTCGTCCGGGGCGACAGCATCTTCCAGATCAAGAAAGATCACATCCACGTCGGATTGTGCGGCCTTTTCAAACATTTGCGGCTGACTACCGGGGATCGCCAACTCGCTGCGGTTCAGGCGTGCGGGGGCCTGTTCAATGGGAAAAAAGCTCATTGTTTTGCTTCCTCTAAGGGCTAGTAAGTCTGAATTTGAGTGCAGGTTTTCTGGCCCTGCGCCGCAGTTGCGGTGCAGGGGACGTTCTTAAACAGCTCTGGAAATCTGGCTCAGATCACCCGGTCACGCGGGTCATGGCCATCAAAAAAGTCACTGAGGTTATCCAAAACCCTAAACCCCATGGCCTCGCGCGCCTCGCGGGTGGCGCTGCCCAGATGTGGCAGCATCACCAGATTGTCACATTGGGACAGCACCGGGTTGATCCGGGGTTCACCGTCATAGACATCCAATGCCGCGCCACCAATCAGATCGAACATCAGCGATTGCGACAAAGCAAATTCATCGATGACCTCGCCACGGGCTGTATTGATCAGAAAGGCATCTGGCTTCATCAGATCCAATCGGCGTGAATTGATCAGATGCCGGTTCTCCGGACCTCCCGGGCAATGCAGCGAGACAAAATCGCACTCGGGCAGTAGATCTTCAAGGCCGCTGACCTGAGTGGCGTCATTTTTAGCCAGGATCTCAGGCGCCACCGCGCTTCTGTTGAAGACGATGATCTCCATGCCAAATCCGTGGTGGGCCCGTCGCGCCATTTCCTGACCAATGCGCCCATAGCCAATGATGCCAAGCGTCTTACCGCTGACCTTGGTGCCAACCAGATGGGTCGGACGCCAGCCGGTCCAGCTGCCGCTGCGCAATTCGCGTTCGCCGTCACCGGCGCGCCGGGCCACCATCAACAACAGCGTCATCGCCAGATCAGCCGTGCATTCAGACAGCACATCCGGGGTGTTGGTGACGGTCATACCCAATTTGCGTACTGAAGGTTCGCAGATGTGGCTGTAGCCGACGCCATAGTTGGCAATAATTTGAGCCTGCGCCGAAGCCACGTCCAGCACTTCGGCATTCAGCTTGTCGGTCACAGTCGGCAACACCGCGTCATAGGTTTTCAGCGCGGTGCGGATCTCAGACGGAGACAAAGGTTTGTCCCCTGTGTTGAGCACCACGTTGTAATTTTCCATCAACTGCGCCTCGACGGCAGCAGGCCAACGACGGGTTACAAAGACAGATGGTTTGGCCATTACGCCGCCCTCTTCAGAACGCCGGCAATGGTCTCGCCGATCACCGCCGGGTTTTCAGCAACCGTGACACCGGCCGCAGACAGGATTTCCACCTTTTCCGAAGCCGATTCACCAAATGCGGAAATGATTGCCCCCGCGTGGCCCATTGTTCGCCCCTTGGGCGCAGTCAGGCCCGCAACATAGGCCACCACGGGTTTCGAGATGTGGTCGCGGATGTATTCCGCCGCCTCAGCTTCTTGTGGGCCGCCGATCTCACCGATCATCGCAATGATATGGGTGTCATTGTCCTGTTCAAACTGATGCAGAATATCCTTGAACGACGAACCATTAATCGGATCACCGCCAATACCAACGCTGGTCGAGACCCCAATGCCACGCTCTTTCAGCTGCGCCGCCGCCTCGTACCCCAGCGTGCCTGAGCGGCCAATGATGCCAACATTTCCAGGCAGGTAGATGTGACCGGGCATGATCCCCAAAAGAGCCTTGCCGGGGCTGATCGTCCCTGCACAGTTCGGACCCGTCAGCACCATGCGTTTATCCTTGGGATAGCGGTACATATACCGCTTGACCCGGATCATGTCCTGCGCAGGGATGCCATCGGTGATGCAGACACAATACCCAATTCCCGCGTCGGCTGCCTCCATGATCGAGTCCGCAGCAAAGGGTGGCGGTACAAACACCAGACTAGCATCCGCTTGAGTGGCTTCTACAGCCTGCTTCACAGTATCAAAAACCGGCACGCCGTCGACGATTTGGCCCCCTTTACCGGGCACCACGCCGCCCACGACATTGGTGCCGTATTTCAGCATGTCCTTGGTGTGGAACCGGGCCATGCGCCCAGTGATGCCTTGAACAATGACGCGGGTATCACGGTCGAGAAAGATGCTCATAGCACGGCCCTCAATTTTGTGGCTTGGGTAAGATCGTTTTGCCAGGCGCCAACAGCGCGTTCGGCAGCCTCCATCAGCGTGGTGGCGCGAATGATCGGCAGGCCGGATTTGGCGAGGATTTTCTGCCCCTCTTCGACATTGGTGCCCGCCAGACGCACGACCACCGGAATCTCGACCTGCAACTCACGCAATGCCTGAACCACCCCCTCTGCGACCCAGTCACAGCGGTTGATGCCAGCAAAGATATTGACCAGAACCGCCTGTACATTCTTGTCCGACAGCACCAGACGAAACGCCTTGGCGACGCGCTCGGGTGAGGCACCACCGCCGATATCCAGGAAATTGGCCGGCTCGCCTCCTGCCAGCTTGATGGTGTCCATCGTCGCCATCGCCAGACCGGCACCGTTCACGATGCACCCGATATTTCCGTCCAGCCCGACATAAGACAAACCTCGATCAGCTGCCCGGCTTTCGCGCGGGTCTTCCTGACTTTTGTCCCGCAGCTCGGCGATCTGTGGGTGCCGAAACAAAGCATTGTCGTCAAAGCTCATCTTGGCGTCCAGTGCCAGCACCCGGTTGTCACCAGTGATCACCAGTGGGTTGATTTCCACCATCGTAGCGTCGAAATCGCGAAAGGCAGCGTAGCACCCTTGCAAGGTTCGAACCATGTGCTGGATCAGGCCGGGCTCAAGCCCCAGCTTGAACGCGATCTCCCGCGCCTGAAACTCCTGCAGACCCACCGCCGGCTCCACGGTTGACCGCACAATGCTCTCGGGCTTTTCGGCCGATATTTCCTCGATCTCCATGCCACCCTCCGACGAGGCAACAATCATCACCCGCTGGCTGGAGCGGTCCAGCACAAAACCCAGATAGATCTCGCGTTGTATTTGCACGGCTGTTTCCACGTAAACACGGTAGACGCCCTTGCCTTCTGGGCCAGTCTGATGCGTGACCAGCTTGCGCCCAAACATGTCGTCGCAGGCATCATAAATTTCGTTTTCGCTGTGGCACAGTTTGACGCCCCCTGCCTTGCCCCGCCCGCCTGCATGCACCTGGGCTTTGACAATCCATTTGTCGCCCCCCAGTTCGCGCGCACGATACGCGGCTTGCTCCGGACTGTAGGCCAGAGCACCCGAAGGCACCTCGACGCCGAACTTAGACAACAGTTCCTTGGCCTGATACTCGTGGATATCCATGTGTTTCTCCCTATTGAGCGGCGATTGGGGGGATGAAGTGATTGTCGAGAACGTTGTCGATCGCGGTCTGATCCACCTCCGCACCCATGGCGCGCATCGCATCACCAAAGCGGCGAACAATCTCGCGGATAGCGGTTGCGTTCAGCTGGTTCAGGATGCCGATACGCACCTGTACCGGAGCTGACAAAGTGGGCCAGATGCCAAAGCCATCGGCGCGGCAGTTCTGCACCAGCTCCATTTCGCGGCCTGCCAGATCGCCGGGCAGGTTCAGCACCACCAAGCTGGTCATGTTTGAGGTAACCTCGCAGCCCATCGTCGTTACCGCCTCGCGCAATGCAGCCTCGTGGATGCGATAAGCTTCGGCCCGTTTGACCAGCGTGTCCTGCATCGTCAGACGCAAGGATTCGTGAAAGGCCGCAACAGCATAGCCCGAATGTGTGCGGTGATAGGTGCCCTTTTCCACGTCCTGATTGTCGACGATGCCCCAGTGGCGCGCCTCAAAAATCGGGTTGTGCACATAGGTATAAGCGCCGGTCGCTGTCAGTGAGTTGATATAGGCATCGCTAAAGCTGACCGGGGCATAGGTCAGCGGCAGACAGCACAGACCTTTTTGCGGGCAGGACGCCCAACCGGCGATCCCAGGATAATCATCAATCGCAAAATCCTGCACCCCCAACGACGAAACGGCATCAATCAATCCCATCACACCGTGACGCTCGCAAGCCTCCGAGAAACCGCGCAGATCATTGATACGTCCCGACCCAGTTTCCCAATGCGCCATGAAAGCCCATTTTGGTTTGTGTTCGCTCAACGCAGCCTCGACCATTTCACCCGTCACCGATTGACCATGTGGGACATCAATCACTGTTACGCTTTTGGCTTGCGGATCCAGTGGGCCTGCTGCGTGTTCTGCCGGGGTGGCCGCCTTGATCCGCAGGGTGAGTGCATCGATGCCGGAAAAGGTGCCGTTGGAAAAGGCGACAACCCTGTCACCCGGCATCACCGCCGCGAACATGGTGTCCAGCCCGCTCCACCCGGTGCCAGCAACGGCAAACGTGTAGGTGTTCTGAGTGCCCCAGATCTGTCGCAGCATATGTTTGCATTCGATCATGCCGCGCAGCACATCGCCCTGCATGTGATCTGCCACGCCGGAGTTTGCAAAGGCCTGCAACACGCGTGCATCGGTGTTGCCCGGGCCTGGACCCGCGGCAAGCGTCTCGGGGATCTTAAGCGGCGGAAAGATCTGCATGGTCATGTCTAACGTCCTCGGCTGGGGGACTATTCTTCCCCGTATGTCTTGTTGAGTTCAGCAAAGCCGATGCTTGCCCATTGACACAACGTAACTTACTACTGCTTTTGGGCATCTAAATGGG
>Ga0209826_1000224_pt1 | contig 40858 bp, 44 predicted proteins | sample GOMGulsemesocosm_5_FD_184637 | JGI IMG/M metagenome (GOLD analysis project Ga0209826, IMG submission 184637) | Methane-oxidizing microbial communities from mesocosms in the Gulf of Mexico - GOM15C Gulf of Mexico (SPAdes) (version 2) | ecosystem: Environmental > Aquatic > Marine > Cold seeps...
GCTACTGAGCTCGATTGGATATATACCGCCGGCAGAAGCTGAGGCAAACTTCTACCAGCAACACACCGGTCAGGCCATGGCCGCCTGACTTAAACGAAATGGTCTCCATGAAACCCGGTGTGATTCATCTTGGTTGACACGTCTTCGTACGCGACGCTTATGTGTCAGCTTTTCAAGCAGGTAAGGACACCATGAAACGCAGCAACACCCCCGAATCTGTCCGCTGGGATCTTGCCCTTCGCTACCGTATGATCGAAACGGTTGTCTGGTGGGAGGGTCGACTGACCACGCAGCACTTGATCCAGAGCTTTGGCATCAGCCGCCAGCAGGCCTCCAAGGACATCAATACCTACATCACCGAGCATGCCCCGAAGAACCTTGAGTACGACAAGTATCTGAAGGGCTATGTACCAAGCAAGCGCTTTCAACCGCGCTTTATCGACGACAGCGCCAGCGCGTACCTGCACCTGCTGAATCAAAGCCACGACCGTGCGCCGCACATCGAGGGGCTGGCATTGGCCTATGCCCACACCGAGGTGTTGGATGTACCTGACAGGTCTGTGCGCCCTGAGGTACTGCGGCCGTTGCTGAAGGCCTGTCGTGAAGGTCAGCGGCTTGAATGTGAGTATGTGTCGTTCACTACGCCTGATGGCGAGACGCGATTGATTGCGCCGCACACGCTAGTGTTTACCGGCATGCGCTGGCATGTAAGAGCCTACTGCGAGAAGAACGGGGACTATCGCGACTTCGTGCTGAGTCGCTTCCGCGGCGTACCTGAGTTGATGGATGATCTGTCAGACAACACCCGCGAAGCAGACACTGCCTGGAACACCCAAGTTGCCGTGATCATTGAGCCGGACTCACGCTTGAAGCCGGAACAGCGGGCAATCGTGGAAACGGACTACGGCATGATCGACGGACAGCTGGAAATCCAGACCCGAGGCGCATTGGTGCAGTACGTGTTACAGCGCTACCAGATCGACCCGACCAAGGTTCACGCCAAACCCACTGCCCAGCAGATTGTGGTCGGTAACCTTGAGCAACTGCAGCAGTGGTTTTACAAGTAACCCTAGGATCACCCATGGCAACCCAACCCTCGATGTACACCCTGTTTATTCAACTGGAACCGCTGCAGATCGAGCCGCCCGTATGGCGGCTAATTCGAGTAAACAGCGATTGCACACTGCGCAAGCTCCATCACTTCATCCAGGCAGCATTCGGCTGGCACAGCTGCCACCTGCATGAGTTTCAGGTTGGGCTCAATCGTTACACGCCACTGGACCCGGAGTTTGCCGACCTGCAGGACGATGCCCAGGACGACCGACGCATCAAACTGACAAAAGCGTTCAAGCATGTTGATCGTGTGCGCTACACCTATGACTTTGGCGACAGCTGGCAACACGTGATTGCACTGGAAGCACAGGAGCCGAGCAATGTGTCCGGCACCTGGTGCGAGGTACTGGATGGTGCAGGCGCTTGCCCACCGGAGGACGTGGGAGGCGTGCCGGGGTATCAGGACTTTCTGCAGGTGATTTCCCAACAGGACAGTGAAGAAGCCAAAGAGGCGCTGGCTTGGGCCGGGGGTCACTTTGATCCGCGACTATTTGATTGCAGAGCCGCCAACGCTGCGGTGCAGCGCATTTGCAACAACCTCTGGGGCTAAGCGCGGGTAGCTGCCGGTTACTCCTCCGGCAGCGTCTTGCACACCGTCATAAAGAACCGCCCCGGCTGACCCTGAACTATCTCGACGTAACCTTCGCGCCGCTCCCTGCGCCAACCTGAATCCCAATCAGCCGCAAACCGCCTGAACTCAGCCCCCTCCTCGCACTGCACGAGAAAATCCTGCCAAGCTGTATTCAGGTGTCCGAATGGCACATCCGGCACCGCGCCAAGCGGATCGAAAACCCGTTCTCGAGCTTCCATTTCAACCACGGAGAGAGCCTCCTGCAGATGCTGTGAGGTCACCGCGAATTCGGGCATCGGGGCTGCAGGCTTTAACGGTCGATCCACCAGAATAAGCAGGAGCAGCATCGGCCAAATCAGGCTACTGACCAGAATCAGGGGTAACCAGCGCCGCTTCGGCGGCTGCCAGTCTGGGTCAAGGGCCTGCGCTGCCACCTCGGTTATTGGTGGGGCCTTAGCGTAGGCACGCGCGCCACGAACGCTGAACCCAATCCCGACCAGCAAACCAATGCCGAGATACAAGTAGAGATAGCTCAATCGTCAGCCTCCTGCTGCGTGCCTGGCCTGGGAAACACCGTCAGCGCCCCCACGCCATATCCCTCTGGAGCGTTGGGGTTATCCGATACGCCGTTGTGCTTCTCCGTCGATGCGACAAGCACACCACGCTCAAAGTCGAGCAGCAGATCACGCTCGTAGACACTCGCATAGCCAGCATGCACGTACTTCAGCAGTTTGCCACGTGGCACCCGAACTCGACCGGAGTACCAATGCGCAAATACCCGCTCCGGATACCCCCGGAACACAGACTCCAATGACGCATCAGTCCCGTCACTCAGCCAACCCTGGATTGCAATCAAGTAGAGCCTGCCGTCCAGTAGTTCCCAGGTAGCGACATAACCACGAATAAGCGCGGTTGAGCTCGGCTCGAACTCAGGATACGCACCACCCAGGCGAAAGTAGGTGCCGAGTGGAGCGTCACACATGGTTAGCCGCTCGCCCTGATAGAAAAGCAGGTCACCGATCTGAGCAGTCATCAGGCCTCCGAGGGTGGGTCAGGTAATTCGGGTACCGAGAACGCCGCAGCACCGAGCAACAACGCCACAACGAACATGAACAAACCCATTCCCCAGGACTCTGTCACACCGAGCCAAAGCCCGTAGCCCATCGTGGCCAGCTGCAACATCAGGATGCTGGCATTGAAAAGATACTTAATCAGAATCCCCATGCTGCGATACCTCCTACCAATAACCAAGACCGATGTCGTGCCTGAGTGCCACCCCTTACGCCGATGCCCTCGAGGCAACGCTGGCCTGGATACGTTCGATCACCTGATCCCTGAACTCCGCATGCCCATAACCAGCCCGCGGATGTGCTATGCGATAACAGGTGGCGCCGGCCGCTTCGAACTCCCAGAGCTTGCCCGGAACCAACTTGTCTTTAGCGGTCTGGTATCCGCCGAAATGATCGTTAAACAGGCTCCGAATGGGCTCATCGGCGCCTTTTATGCCCGAGGCAAACACAATGAAATCCGGCTTGAAACGGCGTATCTGCGCAGCAAGCAACTGCTGAGACGTTGATGCGATCTCATTGAGCTCGCTGGCTGGGCGATTTCTTGGGCTCTTCTTGTCGTAGTCCCAAGCAAACAGGTTCGCGTAGATCAACGCCCTGGGATCCAGACCCAGCTCCCTTGCCAGTCGAAAGTAGTACTGCATAAAACGGCTTCTGGACGTCTCGACAAGCTTATCGCCCTTTAACTCGAAGTGGCGTCTGTAGCGTCCGAGGGACTCATCTACTACCTCCGATACCGAAACACTGCCCAGCCCCGCTGCACGCTTGATAGTGTTTTTGTTGTTATCGGTATTCCAACCTGCAGTCTCCCGGCCAACCAGCATGACCTTGGTCGTTGCCGTCCAGTACTCCTCAAAGGGGTCGGGCAGAAATACGCCAGAGTACTTATCCTCATCCAGGTTGAATCTATCAATCTGCAGCCCCTGCAGAATGCGCGCGTATTCCTGTTTCAATGCATCCATTCGTTACGTCCTCTATCCATTCTCAGTATCGTCGCCAAGCAACCACTCAATGCGAAGGTCACCTTGGTCTATGTGTACGATACCCTTTTTCCAGCAGCTACGACCGCATTGCGCTCTGTACTGAATCAGGGTGTCGAGCAGCTCCATCAAGTACAGCTTGAAGCCTGACTCTCCCGCCACCACCGCCAGTTCGCCCTCAGTCTCCCATGACGCATGGCTCAAGCGTGCCTCATCGTCCTCGGCATAGAACGAAACGTTCCCGCGCCCCTCGGCCATCTCAGGAAACTGTTGAGACAACATGCTTAGCCGCTGCGCCTCAAAACCTTCATCAAACTCAACGCCTGCTTTATCCACGACCAGCCTCCCGACGTCCAATCGATACCAAGCCCAGCCGACTACCAAGCCGGATAGCGCGAACGCGTCAGAACATCGTGCCGCGCATCACTGCCGGCCTGGTAACGCTGTGGAATGTCAGCAAGGTCAACAGCTATCTGCGTTATCACATCTCGCAGCTCAAGATCTTCTAGCCAACGGTCAGGAATAGCCTGCGGGCCGTAGATCAGACCCAGTAGGTTGCCCGCAATCATTCCGGTGCTGTCGCTATCACCACTGTGATTGACCGCCGTGATCACCCCGTTCTCCAAGCTTTCGGCTGCAAGTGCGCACCAGAGCCCGATGGCCAGTGCTTCCTCTGCAACCCAACCGCCACCCAAATCTGCAATACGCTCAGGATTAGGACGCACGCCCTGCTGGTGCAGACGCAGTACGTATTCGATCAGCCTGCGCGTTTCTTCCATACCAGGCTTGCCGCCGTGCGCTTGCAAGGCAATGACCGTTGCGTCTTCAAGTGGAATGTTCTGACGCCAGAGTCGGTTCAGGATGTCAGCAAACAGCCCTGCCGCCAGATAGCCCGTCGGATGGCCATGCGTCAGTCTCGCGGACTCACTCGCGACCTCGAACGCATTGAACAAAAATGCACAGGGGGCCACGCGCATGACGCCACCGCAGCCTTTGCTGTCATTGACTGCGTGCTCGCCGAACTCTGCACTATCAATCAGGGCAGAAAGGCAGGTATTACCTGGCGCACGACGTGACCAGAGTTCCTTTTGCCTGATCAACCAACCATCACGGCAAGGACTCAGCGCGGGCTCGACGCCCTGGGTCACCAGCCAGCGCTGCAGAGCATGATGGATGACGGCCGGTACATGACAACTACCGGTGTCAGCCTGACGCACAAAGGCCCGCAGCAAACCCTCGGCCGTGAACAGCATCATCTGCGAGTCGTCAGTGATCGCACCGCGGCGCCCATACACCGGAGCCATGGAGCGAATGCCCCAGTTACCAAAACCGCGGCGAATCTCGTCCCAGGACATGAATTCGACTCGAGCGCCCAAGGCGTCGCCAGCAGCACCGGCCAGCAGGCAGCCGGCAATGCGCTCTGCCCCGTTCACCACAGGCGCCGGCTTCAACCATTCTCGCTCTCGCCCACAAAGAGAGGGCTGTGCGATGCCGTCTTCAGTCCCGTCATCACCGTCCAGAACAATGCATGGGTGCCCGCATACATCACGCTGCAGGTAGCGCATCAGTACGTCTTCACGAGGGGAGGAAGACAGATCAAGGGGGCTGATCAAGGTTACGGTCATGCTGTCGCTCCAAGGCAATTGCAGAGTGACAGGCTAAATCCAGCATGCGACGATTCATGTCGCTGCCACTAGACACAAGGAATTGCCATGAGCCAGCACGACACGTTGATGCGCCACCTCGCCCTGCTGCGCATGATTCCCCGTCATCCGCATAAGCGCGCCACCACTACCCTGCACGAGAAGCTGACCGAAGAGGGATTTACCCTGACGCCACGCTCGTTGCAACGTGATCTGGAGCGACTCTCCACTCGGTTTCCGCTCACCTGCGACAGTTCGGAAAAGCCCTATCGCTGGTCCTACGTTGCCAACTACGCCAGTGACCTGCCCGCCATGGATACCGTTGAAGCGCTGGTGCTCGTCATGGCTGAGCAAGGCTTGGCAGACAAGCTACCGCCCTCTGCACTCAGCCACATTGCTTATCGATTTGAACGTGCACGCCAACTTCTCGGGAGCCTGCATGCGAACGGTCTATCGCACTGGAGCAAGCGTGTCTCGAGCATTCCTGAAGGCAAGTCACTCATTGCGCCTGACGTCAAAGCCGGCATCTGGGATGCGGTCTCTGATGCGCTGCTCAACCAGCAGGCCATTGAGGTGGATTACCTCAGCCGTTACAAACAAGAGGTTCAGCACTTCACTGTGCATCCGCAGGGGCTAGTAACTCGCGGACCAATCAGCTACGTACTCGCCACCATCAACCAGCACGATGACATCCGCCAGCTCGCCCTGCATCGCTTTCAGACGGTTCTAAGCAGCAGCGAGGCCTACCGGCCACGTCCTGAATTCAATGTGCACGATTACATCACCGATGGTAGCTTTGGCTTGCCAGTCACAGCAGACCCGGTGGTGCTTGTTGCTCAGTTGAACAACCACGTCGCCTGGAAGCTGAGAGAAACACCGGTGAGCGATGATCAGACATTGTCTGAACCCAACACAGATGGCTGGATCGAGTTACGCGCAACAGTGCCGAACGACCAGCAAACCCTCTGGTGGATTCATGGCTTTGGTGCCGGCTTTCACGTCGTGCAACCGGCGGAGTGGCGAGATCATCAGGCAGAACAAGCCGAGAAAATCCTGTCACAGGCCAGGAAAAACGGTTACCAGCCGCAGCGGCAGGAGGTAACGCAATGAGCTATGAACGCCTGAAGCAGCGCCAACGCGCCGAACGCCACACCCACAACGAGAACCTTGCCCTGCGCACTCACCGCTCACTCAGCTGGCTCAACCGCGCCGAACAGGCCGAGGATCTCGACGGCCAATTCATTTTCCTGTGGATCGCTTTCAACGCTGCCTACGCCACAGAAATCGATGAGCGCCTGCGCCTGAGCGAACAAGAAACCTTCAAGGCATTCCTCAACAAACTGTGCGAACTGGATCAGCAGAACACGCTGGAGAAGCTGGTATGGCAAGCATTCCCCGGCAACATCCGGGTGCTGCTCGACAACCCGTTTGTGTTTCAAAGCTTCTGGGATTACCAGAACGGCAAACTCAGCCACGAAGAATGGCAACAGCGCTTCATCGCAGGCAAGCAACGCGCCAAAACCGCCCTCGGCTCCCGCGACACTGCCACAGTCCTGGCTGTGGTGTTCAGTCGGCTCTACACGCTACGCAACCAGTTGATCCACGGCGGTGCCACCTGGAACGGGAAGGTCAACCGCGAACAGCTGCGCGACTGCGTCGCCATCCTCGGTCAACTGGTACCGCTGGTGATCGAGATCATGCTGGACAACCCGAATACCTTGTGGGGTGATGCGTGTTATCCGGTAGTAAAGGACTGAACTAGCCGTTGACAGGGGCAATTTAGCCTTCCGCCCCGTCCGCAGTAAGCGCAGCGAACCATCGGGATTGCTGCAAGCGCGCCTTGGTCGGAAGGCATCCCTCTTCATCATCCCAGTGCCCCGGGTCAAACTCCTGAGCAAAAAAGCGCCGCAGTTCAGCCTTGAGGGTACCCGCCAGTTCTGACCGAGCCACAATTCCTTCCAGCAGCAGCTCATCAGGATAGAGCCGCGTGACCCGCAGCAAAACACGCGTTGAATCCTCGGTAGGATGCACAGCCAGCACAGCTGTCGATCCTTCCTCATGAATCTAGATCATGACAGGAAGGTCACCCTCGTCGACCTCCCGCCCCCAGGCCACCAGATCATCAAATGGATCAAACACGTTGGACAGGTCCATCGACGCCCTGCAATCAGCCAGCGATATATGCAACCTCGCCCAACCGTATTGGCCCATTTCGAACCGCACACTCACCGGGGCATCGGTGACATCAGGCCGCAGGCAAAACCAGCGAGGCAGATCTTCGCATGGACGAATCAGTTTGGCGCCGTTTCGATATCCATAACCGAGCCTCATGCTCCCCGTGTTGCCAGACACAAAGAAAGGCGTCAGCGACTCCCAGCGAGCAGGATTGACTGCGCCCGAGACGGGGTCGACACCATTGAACCACTCCACCAGCTCGCCATAGCTGCGCCAGCCAAAGGGTGCAACAGCGCACAGTTCCACGGCGCCGTTCTGGTCATCGAGCACATCCACGACGTACGAAAATGACTTCGCCAGCTGCGGGATCAGACCAGGCCGTAACTGCGTGGCAAAGAATTCGTCGGAATCGTGACCGTCAAGTAGCAGCAGATCTCCACCAAACGCCTGATCAAGAAGCTGCTGCACAGCTACGCGACGCTCCGACAACCCTTCATTCGATTTCACCGCTACAGGAATGGCCTCAAGCGCTTGGCGCACAGCCTCATCACGGCAGTACTTCAACGGCAGCAACAGCCCTACACGTGATGCCACGCCGGGGCGATCTCCACCAGTCAGCGCTCCCAGTGCGAACAGACCCGCTCGTACTCCCGACGCGCAGTCACGAAAGCTCCGCCTCGACACGCCATAATCCGCTAGATATATACAAGGGAGAAGCGCATCTGCGCGCCCCTGAAGACAGCCGAAGGTTCGACGGGTCTGCCGTTTACTCATCACCAGAGCCTCGTAAGAATCAATCCTTCCTGGAGAGCCCTTCCCCAGACCAGCACCGCTATCGTCAGCGCGCGCGGCGCGGTAGCCCTGGCAATTTACCCTTTTTGTCCCGCACGAGCCCATGAATGAGCGGCGCCATCATCAATGTCCAGAACATCGAATTGCGCCTGCTACGAGGCTGTTTGCCACCGAAAATATTCCTGAACTGCATGAAGAACAGCACACCCAAAGGAATTTTCACGTACAAGGCAAGCAGCATTTTTAGCGGATTGGGGTTGTCCAGCCATGTACGTACCAGAATAAAGATCAACAGCAACAGGTCGAGCACTAGCGCTAAAACAATGAACGCAACGACCAGTTCATTGGGACCATCACTGTTGTCGCTCCCGCTGCCTCCACCGAGCGCGATGAGAAAACCAATGAGAGCTGCGGGGATGAGGTATAACCCTCCCACGAGCATGACATCGAAGTAGTTGCGATAGACCACGACCTGCTGACGCATGCCCATCCAGATGCCAACGGCAAACGGTAAGATGAGTAACAGCCCGACGCCTACCACCCACCACGTCAAAGGTATCGCGCTAGCCAATGATTCAGGCGCAGTCTCAGGCATGCTGTGCCTCCTTGCCATCACGCATGTAGCGGTTAAGCAACTCGCGTGCATCGACGCGCCAGATCGTTTTGAAAACGACAGTGAGACAATAGAGGAACAACAGCGGCAGAATCAGCGTACGCAACACAAATAGCGCCATGACTTCCATGATGGTATCGCTTGCGTCGGAGAGTTTGTCCTTCAATGCACCTAGCGCGAGAGGGTTCGTCAGCTTCGAAAATGTGCCACTGACCGAATCCATGAGGCTGGAAGCGCCATCCGGATTCTGTGCCGCTTGGCGCTCGCTCTGGATCATGGCAAGGCCGTTTTGCGCCTTGTGCTGCTCATCCTCGAGCAACTCCAACTGCTCTTCGAACAAATCGACCTGAGCAATGGCCTTTGCATGCTCCGGCGAACGGGAAAACACGTTGATGCGTTCAACGGTCTCCATTCCATCCTGCAACTCTTCCAGCTCGGCCGTTGCCTGAGCATGCTTCGACGTGAGCTGCTCGCGTTGCTCCGCCAGCTCTGTCAGACGTGCCGTGAGCATGATTTCTCGCTCGCTTCGCGCAGCTTCGGCCTGCATTGCCAAATCCCGCGCAGTTGCTGCATCAGTCTCTTGTGCCTCAGTTTCTTCCAGCTCACCGGGCAATGCTTCCAGAACAGCAATACTCCTGTCGGACTGACCCGCAAGAAAGTACTCGCTCACCACTCCGTTTAATGCAACAACAACTACCAGCGCAAAACGCAGAAATAGGAGAAAAGCAAACAAGCGCGCGCACTGATTGAAACCGGCCAGTGAAGGTCTCAACAGGCTCAGAATGACCATGCCCCCTGAAAGAGTCAGAACAACCTTGAAAAACACATCAGACACGATGCCGAGTAGCACTTTCTGAACCAACAGCGAGCCAATCGACAGCTTCATCAGGGAAGAGAAGTCTTCGACCAGATCGTTGAAGGGGTCGAGCATCTCGCCTAGCCCCAGGCTACCCGAAAACACCACCATGCTGACTTCCACTTCCGCACTTTGCAGCATGGAGATCAGGGCATTGAGTAGCTTGGCCGCGCCAAACGCGACCGAGGCCTGAACCAAAGAACTGTCTATGTAGTCGGTTGAAGCCCGGTCAATCACCCCCAGCCAGGACACCAGCATCAACAGGAGAACCACTACCATAACGACAGCTCGACCACGGCCCTTCAGCAGGCCTGACTGCTGTAACGTCGGTTCCATATTCACTCCTTGATTACATTTTGATCGGGCAAAGCACGTGCCTCATCGATCCAGCTTCCATGCTCTGGAAGCGAGACTAAAAGCAATGGGCCATCAAGGCAACCGGATATGCCCACGCGCTCCACTTGCCCCGCGCATCCTAACGGCTAGTTGCGACAGATAGCGTCGCACGCACTAGCAGCTAGAACCGTTGCAGTGAGCACAAGCATTGCGTCCCTTCGTCGTCCCGTTTCCATTCGAATTTTCTTCAACCCTACATAACTCCCCCGAGCCTACCCAAGCCAGTCCGCTCAACTGGCCCGTCTCGTGAGGAGTTCCATATGTCCAAATCCTGTCCGCGCTGTCGCTCGCAGCGCGTGGTGTACTGCCATTACGGCAAGCGTATCGGCGGCACCGTAGGCACCGTTGCGGGTGCGTTCAGCGGTGCGGCAGCCAGTTCTGCTTCAGGTGCTGCAGCTGGCCTGCGCATTGGCATGCAGGTCGGCGCCTCCGGTGGTCCTGCCGGCATTGGTGCAGGCGCAGTGCTTGGCGCTATCACCGGTGCCTTTGCCGGCTGCATCGCTGGGCTGCGCTTAGGCCAGGTGCTCGATGAGCAGTTGCTCTGCCGTTTCCGCTGCCTCGAGTGCAACGCGCATTTCTGATCTCCGCCCTTCCCGCTTTCTCGGTATTTCCCTGTCTCGCGTTGTCCTTTCTCATTCTCTTTGACCGCCTGGGCGCTGTGGCTCGGGCGGTCTATGCCGTTTTGGAGGTTTCCATGGCACATCAAGTTGAAACTATGGCCTACGTTGGCAATACACCCTGGCATGGCCTGGGTAGCAAGCTGTCCCTTCATCAACCGCTGGAGGTCTGGCAACATGAAGCCGGCATGAACTGGCACATTGAAGAGTCCCCGGTGCGTTTTCTGTCGGACTCGGCTGCGCACCTGGGCAGCATCCATACCTTCCCGGAGCAGAAGGTGCTCTACCGTTCGGACACCAAGGCCCCGCTGTCGGTAGTCTCTCAGCGCTACAAGGTGGTTCAGCCGTTTGACGTGCTGGAGTTCTACCGGGATCTGACCGAGTACGCCGGCTTTGAGCTGGAGACCGCCGGCGTACTCAAGGGAGGTCGCAAGTTCTGGGCGCTGGCCCGGACCGGTCAGGCCTCCGTACTCAAGGGCAATGACCTGGTCAACGGCTACCTGCTGCTGGCCACCTCTTGTGACGGCACCCTGTCTACCGTGGCCACTCCCACGACCGTGCGGGTGGTATGCAATAACACCCTGGCGATTGCGGTGGACGGCGCGGCCGAGTCGATCAAGGTGCCGCACAACACTGAGTTCAACGCCAAGGCGGTCAAACGCCAGCTCGGGATCTCGGTCGCTCAGTGGGATGACTTCATGTACCGCATGAAGCATTTGTCCCAGCGCAAGGTGAACACCGGTGAAGCGCTTGGCTACTTCCTGCGGGTGATCTGCGACACCGAGCAGGACGTGGAGGATCGCCGAGAGCTGACGCAGCACCGCGCCCTGCAGAAGGTGCAGGATCTGTACGCTGGCAAAGGACGCGGCTCACAGCTGGCATCGGCACAGGACACCGCCTGGGGCTTGCTCAACGCAGTGACCGAGTACGTCGACCACGAGAAACGCGCCCGCAGCATTGATCACCGGCTGGACTCAGCCTGGTTTGGTCAAGGTGCCACCCTGAAGCAGAAAGCTCTGGATCACGCCCTGGAGCTGATCGCCTGAGTTTCTCGCTTCGTTTGCCTGTTGCTCTCTTCTATTCCCTCATTTACCTAATCGCCTGAGCCCGATCAGTGTTTGCTGGTCGGGCTTTTGTGCGTCTGGAATTTACTTATGAACACGCATCAACCCACACCAGCCACTGGCACCAACAAAACCGGCCGCGGCGTCCTGCGCCTGGTCAGCACCAAAGACCTGACCCGCAACGATTGGCTGGACGTGCGCAAGCGCGGTATCGGCAGTTCGGATGCAGCAACCGCTATTGGCCTCAATCCCTACAAATCCCAGCTGGAGCTCTGGCTGGAGAAGACGAACCGTGACGTGGGGCTAGCCAAGCCCAATCCCGACGACGACACCACCCCGGTGTTCTGGGGCGTGGTGCTGGAGCCGGTGGTGGCTTCCCAATACCAGCGCCGTACTGGCAACAAGGTGCGCAAGGTCAATGCCGTCCTGCAGCACCCAGAGGTGCCCTGGATGCTGGCCAACATTGACCGGGAGGTGGTTGGCAGCAATGAGGTGCAGATCCTCGAATGCAAGACAGCCGGTCTGAACGGTGCCCGCCTGTGGCGTGATGGCGTACCTAAGTACGTTGAGGTTCAGGTCATGCATCAGTTGGCTGTCACCGGTAAGCAAGCGGCCGATGTCGCTGTGCTGCTGGGTGGACAGCAACTGGAGGTCTACCGCATCGAGCGTGACGAGGCGTTGATCGAGCAATTGATCGCGCTGGAGCGGCAGTTCTGGCACTACGTTGAGACCGACACCCCGCCACCAGCAGATGGATCTGATTCAGCAGAAGCGGCATTGCGCCTGCTCTACCCCGCTGACGATGGTGAGCAACTGGATCTTTCTGCTGATACAGCCCTGTCGGAGGCGTTCGATGAGCTCAAGCAGGTGCGTTCATCCCTGAGTGATCTGGGTAAGCGCGAAGCCGAGCTCAAACAGTCGCTGCAGCAGGCCATGGGCGAAGCCAGTAAAGCGCTCTTCGCCAGCGGCAGCATCAGCTGGAAGAAGTCGAAAGACAGCACGGGTATCGACCTGGATGCCCTGTTCAAGGACCACCCTGCCCTCAAGACGCAGTACCAGATCAGCAAGCCCGGAAGCCGTCGCTTTCTGGTCAGTTGATTGGTTTTACCTCTCATCACTTCCTTCAGGCCGACTGCCGTTATGGCATCGGCCTTTTTTGTTTCTGACAGGAGCATTCCCATGATCAAAGGCTTGGCAATCACCCCGCCCGTGCTCGGGCGTATCTCCATCGGCAAGGTGGTCGAGAAGAACGGCAAGCGACTGCCGGAGAAAGACGACCAGTTCACCATCACCTCTCAGGTCCAGACCCGCGATGGCTGGCTGGTTCACCCGCTTGATGAGCTACTGCGTAAGGAACAAGGCAGCAAGATCCGAAGTATTCCGGTGCGCCTGCTGTTCAACGATCCGGAGCTCAACTTCCGCGCTGAATACAGTCTGTTTGACCGCACCAGTGGTCGACCGCTCTGTGTCGGTAACGGTGAGACGTGCAAGCGCTCAACGGCGGAAGGTATTCAGTCGCTGCCCTGCCCTTCGCCTGACGGCTGCCCCTTGGCACCCGGTGGCAACTGCAAGCCCTATGGCCGCTTGAACGTCGCCATCGGTGATGACGATCCGCTGGGTAGCTTTGTGTTTCGTACTACCGGCTACAACAGCATCCGCACCTTGTCTGCACGGCTGAGTTACCTGCAGGCATTGTCTGGGGATCGACTGGCGTGCCTGCCTCTGGAGCTGCGCCTGCGCGGCAAGTCCACCCGGCAAAGCCATGGCTCACCGATCTACTACGTGGATCTGACGCTACGCAGTGGGCTGAGTCTTGAGGAAGCTCTGGCCCAAACACACCAGCTGGATCAGTCACGGCGCGATGCAGGCTTTGATCAGCACGCACTGGATGCCGCTGCACGGATGGGGCTGGTTAATGGTGCCTTTGAGGACAGTGAAGAAGACTCGCATCTGGTCCTTGAGGAGTTCTATCCAGAGCAGTCGGTGGCTGAGTCAGTGCCAGCAACCACCGTGCAAAAGCCCACGCCGCAGTACAGCAGCCGTCGGAGCCGCAACGGCAAGCCGACCCTGCACGACCTGATTCTCGAACGTACCCACAACCTGCAACAAGCCAATCCACCCGCCAGCGCCTGAGCGGGTGGTTTAACTCTATCTGGAGATCACCGTGACCAACTCACACGTGCCATCGGCCCTCGTACCGACGGCGGGCATCGAGCTGTCCGAAACCGAAGTCCTGAGCTGGGCCCAGTCCATTCTGGAAGCCCGCTTTCATCGGAGTAACTATCTGACCAGTCCGAACCTGGTTCGCGATTACCTTATCTCCCAGTTGGCCAATGAGGAGCGCGAAGTGTTCGGCGTCATCCTGCTCGATAGCCAGCACGGCGTGCTGCGCTTTGAGCGGCTGTTCTACGGCACCATCGACAGTGCCAGCGTCTATCCCCGCGAAGTGATCAAAGCCGTACTCAATGCCAACGCCGCTGCCGTGATCCTCGCCCACAACCATCCGAGCGGTGTACCAGAACCCAGCCAGGCTGACCGCACCCTGACCACCCGCCTCAGCACTGCCCTGCAAACCATCGATGTGCGCCTGCTCGATCACCTGGTGATTGGCGGAGCCACCGCGGTGAGCTTTGCCGAGCGTGGATTGATCTGAGCGAAGTCGAAAAGGAGATCCATCCATGATGAAGACCTGCACCATCTGCCGTAGCGCCACTCTGGTCCATCGGCAGAACCTGCGCACCCTGGCTGTGATGGCCGGGGTGTTGGATGTGCTGTTACGGCAACATGTGGAGCGCCAGCAAGAGCAGCCTGCAGAGCCAGCCCCTTGGCGTCAGCTGGGGGAGTTGGTTGCGTCACTCCAGGCGCCAGCAACAACCATTGAGACGGGAGTTGAGCAAGGCATTGCGCTGGCAGACAACGCGGCAAAGCACTGGCTGGGTACTTTCGAAAGCCTGTGCCTGAACTGCGGATTTCTGCTGATGGATGAGGCTGACGAGGAACCGCCTGCACCGTCTGTGTGAGGTGACGAAGATTATATCGACGACAGCTAACCGGTCTCAGTACGTGTGCTGGGCTGGGCGCTGGCAGCCTTCGCCGTGGCTATCTGCATGGTGACCTTCAACAACTCCGGCATGGTGCTGCGTGAGGGCTTACTCGCCAAAGCGTTTGCCGCAGTGATCGGCACCTTGCTCCGTGACTCCATCTGCCGGTTCGTGCGCCCTTCCTCAGTGCTTACCAGTGGCAGATTCTTCCGTCTGGTGTTCACCAAGCTGTCCTGGATTGCAGGGCCTCAGGTAGTTGGTCTGTTCATTGGCGTCGCGCTGGGCATGTCCTAAGTGCTGACCCGCATATAAAGGAGCAAGTGTGTGAAAAAAAAACTGATGGCGGCATTGGCGCTGAGCACACTAGCAGCAAGCTGCTCCAGCCCAGAAGACAGGATGCGTGGGCAGTTTCTCTCAGGCTGCGCTCAGAGCGGTGCTGATCGCGACTTCTGTAACTGCGTCTTCGATCAACTGATGTGCAGTTCGACGTCAGCTACCTGGAGCGTATGAACCGCACCGGCATTCCAGGTGACGACTTCACCAAAGCCACCGTGGAAGCTGGACAGCGGTGTAATCGGACCCACTGAGCTCATAGCACCTCAGCGGCCTGCGGGCCTGGCTGGGGTGTTTTCTTTTTTGACACAATTCACCCCAAATCATGGAAAACTACCAACCGGCTCGACCACAAAAAAAGTAACTCCACCCAAACAGGCCCCTGAATGGGGCCGGTGCTGAGTGAATACTTGATCTATAGAGTCCAGGCGCCTAATCGAACTGCCTCAGTCGTCTTCATCTAAGCCTTTTGGATGCCAAAATTTGAAAGTACGGCCGTACCCTAAGCCGCCATATCTTCACAAGCCAAGAGAATATCGTTCCCTTCATACTGCAATACCGGGCGTTGCTTGACCACGCTAACCACCACCGGTTTTAGGATGAAGTTGGCCATGGCCCGCTGCTCAGACTTGGCTGCGTGGATGATCTCCAGGGTTTTGGGTTGGAGGATCTGATCCAGGTTGCGGTTCAGGTTTTGCAGCTCGTCCTTGGTCAGCATGAAGCTGACGGCCAGGTATTCGAGCTGGTGCTGTACCAACTTGAGCATGCGCACGCGGTCTTCTTCCATGAGTTTACCGGCAATCTTGTTGGTAATGACCGAAGAGATAACCCCTCCGATGACCCCGCCTGCGGCGCGGCCAAGCATGGCGGAGACCGGGCCGAACGGGCTGAATACGATGCCACCGGCAATCGAGCCAATGGTACCGCCGGCAATACCAGAAGACACCACAGCAAGGTTCTTGATGAACTGGGCCTTGGAGATGCGGCCGCGGACCATCCTGACCATATCGGGACCTGTGGTAACGGCTATCAGCACTATGGACGTGATGACGGTGCCGCGCAGGGCTTTGTTGAGGCTGTTCTTGGAGCTGACGCCAAAGCCTTTCTGCAGCAAGCTGCGCTTGCTGTGCGACAGCGCTGAGACGTCGATCTTGCTCAGCACTTTCTGCACCACGGCGACCCGGTTAAGCTGCTGGGCGCCGACGTAAACGGTCAGACTTTTGCCGAAAGTCTTTCCGCCCTGAATGGCTGCGACCTTGAGTGCCTGCTTCTTATCGCCGGTGGAGACGTAGTAGACACAGGCACTCAGGGCAAAACTGATACCGCCGGCCACCCCGCCAACAATCGCCCCTTCGGTGATGTCATAGGTAACCGATTCAAAGGTACCGAACTTGGTGATATTCTTGGCCTGATCGTAGGTCAGGTGCCCTTTGACCACAAGGTCTTTCGCCTGCTCGGGGTCGCTGACACCGTGCACCTTGCCTTCCTTGATCTTATTTTTCATGGTTTCCACTGCCAACTCGTACTGGTCCTTGGGCACCTCGATCTGCATGGGTTTGCCCTGAGCGTCCCAGTACTTGTAGTTACCGCTCTGCCCATCAAAACCAGCGCCTACGCTGCGGGCGGCGGTTTTGCAGTATTTAGTCTGCAGACTGGCACCGTCGACCAGCCGGTCTGCACCGTTTTTGGCGTTGTCGCCACCGACGATTTCCGCCTTTTTCAACATCAGTTTGTCAATCCGATGGTTGGCGTTTTCAGCGGCGAAGCCATGGCCTTGGCCGCCGGTGGCGAACAGCTTGTGATTGGCATCCAGCGCCGCGCCACCGGCCATCAGCACAAAGCCACTGGTGGCAGCGCTGTCGAGAAATTCCTTGTAAGGTTTGTCTTTGATTTCCAGGCACAGGTTTTCGGTTTCGCGGCAGGTGCTGGAGCAAAACCATTCGCCCTGCTCGGGCACGTGACCCTCTTCGGCGTGCCCGCAGGAGGTGCATACACGGATGTTGTCGATCTGTTTGAGCGGTACGAAAAACGCATCCCTGCCTATGCCGTAGATCACTCCCAGCCCAGCGCTGAACTCCAGGAAATCTCTGGCCTGCTCTTCATTCAGACGGTAGGTCTGGCTGATCAGTTGTACGACTGCATCCAGATCCAGTCGAGCCGTGGGGGTGATCATACTCTCAATGCGTCGACGATTATGAGCGTCCCACTCGGCCTTGAAGATCCAGGAGTCGGATAGAATCCGGTACTCGTGCAGAACGCCCCGGTCAACCAGCAGAGCGACGCAGCCGTGATACAGCGCCTGCGCATCAGACTTATTGAGGTGATACTCTTCGGCTAGCGTTTCACAATGCTCCCGGGCATTGAGTTCCTCCGCCTCGGACAGTTCGGAAAACACCTGGATGCAGAAGTTCCGGCGATCGTGGCTGTCCATCAGAACATACAACTGCACCAACAGAGCAGCCACCCAATAAGCGCCACTTAGCCAGTCTTGCAGACCGTTCAATGGCTCAATCACTGCGGCAATCCAAGGCGAAACGATGGCACACAGTGTCAGCGAGAGGGCTGCATAAAACATCGCCCAGTCTTGCCGCTCTTTCTTGAGAAGCAGGGTTTGGTTGGCATTGATTGCGCTAAGTCCGCGGAACTTGAATACCGCGCCAATAACCACCAGGGCAAGGAGCAGCGTGATCAGATTACGATAGTAGCTAAAGCCAGAGTCATGTAGCCCGTAGTAGCGCCCGTCAAAGTAGATCCAGCCAAGTAGTAGGCTGAAGCCGCACAGCATCAGGTACGGCATAACCAGCTTGAGTCGCAAGGCGTTGGAGCATTTTTCCAGCAGAATCGCCAGCAAGGCGGCCGGCCCAATGAACACTGCTGCGACCATACCCAGAACGCCACCGGCCACGACCACGATGAATTTCAATAGCTTTTTCAGCAGAAAAATGCCAACAACCAGACCAAGAACCCCTAGCAAGAGATAAAGCATGCTCCCTCCAATGAGCGAAATGGCGCGGTGCTATCATGACACGTACCACACGCCAGTATTCCATCGATCAATGCAACAAACTGTGCCGCTCTTTCGCCTCAAAACACTCGTTATCAGAGAAAATAATTTTGCGGACAGCGGGACGGCGAGTATGAAAAGCCCCAGCGACGGATTATGTCGCAGTGAATTGCAGCGGCGTTCCTAGAAACTTCAACCCTCCTAATGTGACACTGTGGAAGGTCTCCCCCCACGTGGTAACTAGCGGATGCAGCCCGTCCTGTAGGCCCTGACACCTGCCGGCCTGATCCGTAGATGCTGGCCTTTATCCTTCACCAGGTAGGTCATCAGTTCCATGACTGCGTAGCGTCCTTTCTCATCACTGCGCTGAAACATGCCAGTACCTCGGCGCTCATCGTTACCGCCCCTTTTTACCCACTCCCTAGCGCTGTCATGCCAGTACCCTCGCCCGTTAGTAATCGCTTCCCATAGCTCACCGATACGCTCCGCTACGTGAAACTGACGAAAACGCTCTGACCCATTGAAGAAGAATGCAGCATGGATGTGAAAGCCCCGATCCTCGCCCTGCTCTACCCGAATGATGTAGCCCACCAGATGCTCAAAGGCGGGATTGGTCCTGCGAGCCCTGACCAGCTCGTTCATGTCAGCAAACACCTGCTCGACAGTGAGTCGCTGTCTGGCGGACTCCCGGTAGTAGAAGTTCAGCCTCAGCACCAACGTCCTGGCGTAGCGCTCCATCACCTTGTTGACTAGCTCTCGCACGTCCTCACTCTGCCGCTTGGTCTGGTATCGACGGTCTGCACAGCTGCGTTTGTAGCGGTCACGCTTGCTCAACTCACGGATACGGTCTAGCAGCAGGTTCATGGTCTCAGGTTCTGACAGGTAGCTACCGCCAGCCTCTGAATCAGGACAGGTATAGGAACGACCGACATGCTCCAGCCTGATGTCCTGGCAAGCGTCGTAGAACAGTTCAAGGTTCTCGCTGTAGTCGTAATCCACACGACCATCAAACAGAGCGAGCATCTGACTGAGGTAATCCAGATCCGCTCCTAGCATCGTCTTGCGGTATGGCCTGTCTGGACGTGATTGTGGGATGTAGGCCGATTCACCTCTGCGTAGAGCATCGTCTACGAGCTGATCGATCTTGAAGCTGGCTTCTGCTTGGGAAATGGTGGGTGTGTAGTCGTTGAATGTGTAGTGCATGGTATGTCTCCTGTTGAGGTACATACCACTGGTGAGAAGAGTATTTTTTAACCTGAATGCCGTTCTGATACCTGGTTGATCTGTAGGGTATCGATGTCCTGCCTATGGCTCTGTAGATGCATGGGATAGCCTAGCCATTACTATCAGACAAATACTGCTTATAGAGTATATAAATAGATCCCGATCCAGGCATACAGCTGATGCCCAGCGTAGCAAGCACTTCTGAGGAAAAAGTCGCAGTGGGGCGGAGCAAAACCTGACGAACAGTCACGACAAGTTAGCTGATGTGACTCATACCACAACGCCGCCACCTGAGGTCAGGGCAGCGTTTGAGGATAACTTGGTGTTACGTTGCCCCGCTGAAACACCCAGTCATTCGAGCGGGCGCAGTTCAGCCCGAGTAATGCTCCAACACGACGTCATAAAAGCCACGACGGACACTGGCCCGTCGTGGCTTTTATGACGGCACTACCCTGCTACGCTCAAGCGTTGAGGCTTCAGCGCACCATCCAAGCTGACATCTCGCTCCTCAATTCTGGCCAAGACCCAATCAAAGACCTCGGAATCAACCCATCCGACACCTCTGGTGTTGAGCCCTTCATGCCCATTGGGTGCCAAATTCACCGGCTTCGGGAAAATCCCCTCCCCGATGTATTTATAGATGGTGGAGCGTGCAAGGCCAGTGGTGTCGATTACGTCTTTAAGTCGCATGATCCTCATGAGCAATCTCCTCCGTTAGCTCAAAGGATGTGGCGCTGAAGTAAAAAAAAATGCGCTCCTAACAACCACGTCTCGTGCCTGCTGAAACAATCAATCCTGTCGTGTTCGCCTGCTAGGCATGAGCTTGCACCCCAGCCGATGAGTAAAGTCTTTTGGGCAGCGCGGCTAGCGCGATAACGCCCATAAAACCTGAGTCGGAATCCATGTAATTTAAGTCGGACCGCCATGAGTTGCTCAGTTTGCTGCTGATAGACATTTACCTCAGCCTCGGCGGACGACAGAACTAAGTAGGCGCTGATTGTTGTACCGCTGAACCCATTTCCGCGCCGCCATCTCAAAAGGCCCCGGCTTTTCCATGATTGCGATAAATGAAGTCGGCCTTGTGCAGACCGTTGCGCAGAATCCCAGTTGCTTGGACAGACCACGGTTCTCGCATTCCAGCGCCTTGATGTTCTCGCGCCTTTACTTGGCCACACCGCGTCTCAGGCCGATGTCAGTCTGATGCATCCGAATCCGGCCATGCAGCGTCTGTGCGGCACAGCCACTTTTAGAGGACTACGGACTCGATGGCCGACCACTCGGATGGGTAGTCCTTGAGACTCTCTAAAACCATGCGAACGGCGCGCTCACGGACTTCAGGGGAGTAGCTCTTGGATTTCTTCAGACCTCATTCTCTCAAGATTTGAGGCCCAAACGATACCCTATTCGGCTCGAAAATCTCTTATATTTCAGTTCATTAAAAATATTTTGCCAACATATAAAACATCTATAAAAAATCATTTTTTATTCTACAAAACCTCCATTATCAAGCTATATTTAAACTATTTCGTATCTTACATTGATCTTAATACGATCAGTTAAATGACTATTTTGTTGCTATGGAATAATAGAAATGCCAAAAAATGAGAATGATACTCTTTCTGAAATTCTGCCTGATTGGTCGCTCGACGACAGAGAGGTAATGTGGCTTTGGCTTGTCCTGACAGCGACAGAGCGGATCCAGCTAGACGAATGCAAACTGAACAGCAAGAGCATGCGCGACCAAATCGCAAAGCGACTAAGAAGACAGCAGGCCCACCTGAAAGACCTCAATGACGCCAGAGACGTAGCCCTTCTCCCCGAGGAGGCATTTAGCTGGATCGAAGCAAACGAGCGTCAAGCAAGATGGCTAGTGTCCGCAATATCGCAACGAACAGGGCTACAGATAAGCAGCAGCGTCTTCCGCACGCTTAGCGCAAAAAACCAAGTGATTGCTGTAACGGATTTCTGGGATAGGCCTTTCGACCGAAAAGAAGTAATGCTGACTCGCTTGGCCCAGGCTTGGACAGAACAGCTGCGAGCAGATCGGATTTTTGAATGGTTCAAAGGCCCCGATGAACATGCAAAGTGCGCAGTAGCGTGGGCATGGCTAGAGAAAAACAAGCCTCAGCTGACCAAGCGCTTTGACTCCATAGCAACAGTCGATGACCTGCTAGAGCTTTTTGACAAAAGCAACGCATCGAACGAAGAGAAAGAGCTCTACGTAGAGAAAATCAAGCGCCGCTGGAGCACCCAAAAGACGCGCGAAAAGGCCACCCACAAGAAGCAGTACAACTTTGTCCTGACTGACAGGATCAACTCCATACTGGACGAGCTCGCCGATGCACACCAGCTATCAAGGACAAAGGTCCTGGAGCTTCTGCTGCTAGGCGAAATTGAGCACCGGATGTATATCGACCCTAGATGAGAGTGACTTACTGAAGGAAATACGGTGGGGCAAAAAGTGGGGCAAAAACGCGAGACAAATAAAAAGGGGCTAGACCGTATTGATCTAACCCCTTGATTTTATTGGTCGGGACGGAGTGATTCGAACACTCGACCCCTTGCACCCCATGCAAGTGCGCTACCAGGCTGCGCTACGCCCCGACGATGCTTCGGTTTGTCTGCCGAAGCGGGTCGCATAATACATTAACTCCCTGAAATGAGAAAGTTTTTTTTCAGTATCAGCGAACCCGAAGAACGTTGAGCACTTCCTCCAGCTCGGCAATGGTCTGGCGGATCAGTTGCTTGTACTGGGTGAGATCTTCACGGGCTTCTTCACCGGACAGGCGCTGGCGTGCGCCGCCGATGGTGAATCCCTGATCGTACAGCAGGGCACGAATCTGACGGATCATGAGCACATCCTGACGCTGATAGTAGCGACGGTTACCCCGACGCTTGACCGGCGACAACTGGGGAAACTCCTGTTCCCAGTAGCGCAGAACATGGGGCTTTACTGCACACAACTCGCTCACCTCACCAATGGTGAAGTAGCGTTTACCGGGGATCGCCGGCAGCTCGTCGTTATGGCTGGGTTCCAGCATACGCTTCTACTCGTGCCTTGAGTTTTTGTCCCGGGCGAAAGGTCACCACCCGCCTGGCGGTAATGGGGATCTCTTCGCCTGTTTTCGGATTTCGGCCGGGGCGCTGACGTTTATCGCGCAAATCGAAGTTGCCGAATCCGGACAACTTGACCTGTTCATTGGCTTCCAGTGCGTTACGAATTTCTTCGAAAAACAACTCGACCAACTCTTTGGCTTCGCGCTTGTTGAACCCTAACTCTTCGTACAGCCGCTCAGCCATTTCCGCTTTTGTCAGAGCCCCCATTTCACCTATTTCCTTAGCGTGGCGTTAAACCCTTGCTCCAAGGACTGCAGCACTCTGTCCATGACAGCATTCACCTCATCATCGGTAAGAGTGCGTGACGAATCCTGTAACGTCAAGCCGATTGCCATGCTTTTTCTATGAGGATCAATACCTTTGCCCTCATACACGTCAAACAACCTGAGGTTTTTGAGATGTTCGCCGGCCGCTTGGCGAATGGCGCCGAGCAGATCCTGGGCCAATACCTCGCGGTCCACAACCAGTGCGATATCCCGTCTGACCTCAGGGAAGCGGGACAATTCGCTAAAGCGCGGCAGCTCGCCCTGACAGATCTTCGCCAATGCCAACTCGAACACAAATACCGGCCCATTGAGGTCAAGATCCTCAACCAGTTGCGGGTGCAGCGCTCCGATCAGACCTACCTGCTCTTCACCATTGAGGATGCCGGCAGACTGGCCCGGATGCAGCGCAGGGTGGGCCACCGGTGCGAAGCGGAAGCTGACGCCGGCGGCACTCTGCGCCAGGATGGCTTCGACATCAGCCTTGACGTCGAAGAAGTCGACCTTCTCTGCCCCGTTCGCCCAGCCCTCAGGTTGACGGCTGCCGGTAACAATACCGGAAAGCATGACTTCCTGACGCAGACCATCTGCGCACGGAATGAAGCGCTGGCCGCTCTCGAACAGCCGTACCCGGCCTTGCTGCCGATTCTGGTTGTACTGCACCGCCTTGCTCAGGCCCGGCCACAGGGAGGGACGCATGACTGCCATGTCACTGGAAATCGGGTTGGCCAGCGCCAGGGGTTCGATCTCCGGCTCGAACTGCTTGCTCAGGCCCGGCTCGATGAAGCTGTAAGTAATGGCTTCATGGTAGCCACGGGCGACCAGCAGGCGACGCAGCACGGTCAGCTCGCCGCGGGCCTCCGGCTTGCCAGCCAGACTGAGGGCTGCGGTCGGTGCGCTGACCGGCAGGCGGTTGTAACCATACAGGCGAGCCAGCTCTTCGATCAGATCCACTTCGATACTGATATCGAAGCGGTGACTGGGTACATCAATCTGCCACTGGCCATTACCAATCGCGGTAACGCCCAGCCCAAGACCGGAGAGATAACCGACCACGTCGGCCTCACCCATCTGCATGCCGAGCATCTGGGTGATGCGGTCATTGCGCAAGGTGATTTGCTTGAGTGAGGGCAATGCGCCCTGCTCGACCGCCTCGATGACCGGACCCGGCTCACCACCGACGATCTCCAGGATCAGCGCCGTCGCACGCTCGATGGCCTCACGCTGCAGTTGCCAGTCGACGCCTCGCTCAAAGCGATGCGAAGAGTCGGTGTGCAGGCTGTAGCCACGCGCCTTGCCGGCGATGGCGATGGTGTCGAAGAAGGCGCTCTCCAGGAACAGGTCCCGGGTGTTTTCGCTGACGCCACTGTGCTCACCACCCATGATGCCGGCCATAGCCAGCGGGCGTTCGTGGTCTGCAATCACCAGGGTATCTGCACGCAGGCTGATTTCCTGGCCGTCCAGCAGTACCAGCTTCTCACCCTCTTCCGCCATGCGCACGCGAATGCCGCCCTTGATCTCGGCCAGATCGAAGGCATGCATCGGCTGTCCCAGCTCAAGCATCACGTAGTTGGTGATGTCGACCACTGCATCAATACTGCGAATATCGCTGCGACGCAGACGCTCAACCATCCACAGCGGCGTTGGGCGTGACAGATCAACGTTGCGGATAACCCGCCCCACATAACGCGGGCAGGCTTGAGCAGCGACCAGCTCAACCGGACGCACCTCGTCATGGACGGCCGCGATCGGCTCAACCTTGACACGGCAAACCTCGGCGCCATAGTTGGCGCCTACTTCACGGGCCAGACCGGCGATAGACAAGCAATCGCCACGGTTCGGCGTCAGGTCGACTTCGATGATAGCGTCGTCGAGGCCAAGGTACTCGCGTACGCTCTGACCGACAGGGGCATCAAGCGGCAGCTCATAGAGGCCGTCGTGGTCTTCGGAAATCTGCAGCTCGGCAGCCGAGCACAGCATGCCGAAGGATTCGACACCGCGCAGCTTGGCCTTCTTGATCTTGAAATCTTCGCCCAGTACCGCGCCCACCATGGCAAACGGGATCTTAATGCCGGCGCGCGCGTTGGGTGCGCCGCACACCACCTGGAACTCTTCGCTGCCATTGCTGACACGGCATACGCGCAGCTTGTCGGCATCGGGATGCTGCTCGGCACTGAGGATCTCGCCCACCACAACGCCGGAGAACTCGCCGGCTGGCGGGGTAACGCTGTCTACTTCGAGTCCGGTCATGGACAGGCGCGCTACCAGTTCGTCACGAGAAACGTCAGGGTTTACCCAGGTGCGCAGCCACTGTTCACTGAATTTCATTATCGATTCCTGCTGTCAAAAGGGTTGCGGATGCGGCGCTCAACGGAACTGCTCAAGGAAACGCAGATCGTTGTCGAAGAAAATGCGCAGATCGCCCACGCCATAACGCAGCATGGTCAGGCGCTCGACGCCCATCCCGAAAGCAAACCCCTGGTATTTCTCCGGGTCGATACCGGACATGCGCAGCACCTCCGGGTGCACCATGCCGCAACCCAGGACTTCCAGCCAGTCGGCCTTTTCTTCACCGTTCTTGACTACGCGGCGGCGAATATCCACCTCGGCGGAAGGTTCGGTGAAGGGGAAGAACGACGGGCGGAAACGGACTTCGAGATCAGCCTCGAAGAACTCGCGCAGGAACTGCTCAATGGTGCCCTTCAGATCGGCAAAGCTCACACCCTCGTCAATCAGCAGACCTTCAACCTGATGGAACATCGGCGAGTGGGTCTGGTCGGAGTCGCAGCGGTACACGCGACCCGGACAGATGATGCGAATCGGCGGCTGCTGGCTCTCCATGGTGCGTACCTGAACCGGCGAGGTGTGGGTACGCAGCAGGGTGTTGGCATTGAAGTAGAAGGTGTCGTGCATGGCACGCGCCGGGTGGTGACCCGGAATATTAAGCGCCTCGAAGTTGTGGTAGTCGTCTTCCACTTCCGGGCCTTCCGCGACGGTATAACCGACGTGGGCAAAAATCTGTTCAATCCGCTCCATGGTGCGGGTAACCGGGTGCAAACCACCGGTAGTCTGACCACGGCCGGGCAACGTGACATCCACACGCTCGGCAGCCAGACGGGCATTCATCGCAGCGCTTTCCATCTCGGACTTGCGTCCATTGAGCACGCTCTGAACCTGCTCTTTGGCCTGGTTGACCAGCGCGCCAACCTTGGGACGCTCCTCGGCCGGAATGTTGCCCAGGGTCTTCATCACCTGGGTCAGCTCGCCCTTCTTGCCAAGATACTGAACGCGGATATTCTCCAGCGCAGCCACATCAGCTGCCTGTTTGATTGCCTCAAGTGCTTGTGCGACCAGGGCGTCGAGGTTTTCCATCAACACGTACTCCAGAAACAAAAATAGGGGAAGAGCTTTGAGGCTCTTCCCCTATCATTGACGTTGCCAGCCGCGCCCGAAGGCACGGTGATTGTCGTAACGAGGGCTTAAGCCAGGCTAGCCTTTGCTTTTTCGACAATCGCGGTAAACGCCGCTTTTTCGTTCACGGCCAGATCGGCCAGAACCTTACGATCGATCTCGACGGACGCCTTTTTCAGGCCAGCGATCAGGCGGCTGTAGGACAGACCGTTCTGACGAGCACCAGCGTTGATACGGGCAATCCACAGCGCGCGGAACTGACGCTTGCGCTGCTTGCGGTCACGATATGCGTACTGACCAGCTTTGATAACCGCTTGCTTGGCAACGCGGAACACGCGTGAACGCGCGCCGTAGTAACCTTTAGCCAGCTTGAGAACTTTCTTGTGACGCTTGCGCGCCATGACACCACGTTTTACACGAGCCATTGCTTTCTTCCTCTAACCTGTAACCTTGATGATTAACGCAGACGCAGCATGCGCTCGACTTTTTGGACGTCAGCAGCGTTCAGCTGCGAAGTGCCGCGAAGTTGACGCTTACGCTTGGTGCTCATCTTGGTCAGGATGTGGCTCTTGAAAGCATGCTTGTGCTTGATGCCGTTCCCGGTTTTCTTGAAGCGCTTGGCAGCGCCACTTTTGGTCTTCATCTTTGCCATGTTCAGTTACTCCAAATTGAAGTGCATCAAATAATCGCAAGGCCTGGCGTTGCCCTGGAGATTACTTTTTCTTTTTGGGGGCGATGACCATCATCAGCTGACGACCTTCCATCTTCGGGTGCTGTTCCACGGTGCCGTATTCAGCAAGGTCGGTTTCGACCCGCTTCAACAACTCCATGCCCAGCTCCTGATGGGCCATTTCGCGACCACGGAATCGCAGGGATACCTTGGCCTTGTCCCCGTCAGAGAGGAAACGAATCAGGTTGCGAAGCTTGACCTGATAGTCACCCTCTTCCGTCCCTGGACGAAACTTGATTTCCTTGATCTGAATCTGCTTCTGATTCTTGCGCGCTGCGGCTTGCTGCTTCTTCTTTTCGAAGATGTGCTTGCCGTAGTCCATGATGCGGCACACGGGCGGTGCCGCATCGGGAGAGATTTCAACCAGGTCCAGCTTGACTTCTTCAGCTGCGGCCAGCGCTTCCTGAATGGATACGATGCCGATCTGCTCGCCATCTGCTCCAATCAGGCGCACTTCGCGCGCCGTGATGTTTTCGTTAATCGGCGGGCGTTGTGCGGCTCTTTTGTCTTGTCTCATCTCGCGTTTAATCTTTATTGCTCCGAATTCGGGCGGCCTCGTTGTGCCACAGCGCGAGATAGGAAATCAGCGAACTCGGTTACAGTCATTGAACCCAGATCTTTACCCTCTCGCGTGCGCACGGCCACGGTGTGCGACTCGACTTCCCGATCACCTACAACCAACAGGTAGGGAGTCTTGTGCAAAGTATGCTCGCGGATTTTAAAGCCGATCTTCTCGTTTCTCAAGTCCGCAACCACTCTATACCCCATATCCTTAAGGGATTTCTCGACTTCACTGCAGAATTCGGCCTGATTATCGGTGATATTCAGTACCGCCGCCTGCGTCGGCGCGAGCCATGCCGGAAAGTCGCCGGCGTAATGTTCGATCAGAATACCGATAAAACGCTCGAACGAACCGAGGATCGCACGGTGCAGCATGACCGGGGTCTTGCGCGCACCATCTTCGGCGACGTACTGGGCGCCCAGACGGCCCGGCAACATGAAGTCCAGCTGCAGAGTACCGCACTGCCAGACCCGACCGATACAGTCACGCAGGGAGAATTCGATCTTCGGACCGTAGAAAGCGCCCTCACCCGGCTGCAAATCCCACTTCAGACCGGCTTCATTGAGCGCGTCCTCAAGACCTTTTTCGGCGCGATCCCACAATGCGTCATCACCAACCCGGCTTTCCGGACGAGTGGACAGCTTCAGCTCAACGTCGTCAAAGCCGAAATCCCGGTAGACCTGCAGCGTCAGCGCGATAAAGTCGCTGGCTTCCTTCTTGACCTGCTCATCGGTACAGAAGATATGCGCATCGTCCTGGGTAAAGCCACGCACGCGCATCAGACCGTGCAGCGAACCGGAGGGCTCATTGCGATGACAGGAGCCGAACTCGGCCAGACGCAGCGGCAGCTCGCGGTAGCTCTTCAACCCCTGGTTAAAGACCTGAATGTGACACGGGCAGTTCATCGGCTTGACCGCGTAGTCACGGCTTTCCGACTCGGTGGTAAACATGTTCGCCGCGTAGTGCTCCCAGTGACCGGAACGCTCCCACAGCACGCGATCAACCACCTGCGGCGTCTTGATCTCTTTATAACCGGCGTCCAGCTGGACCTTGCGCATGTACTGTTCAAGCACCTGGTAGATAGACCAGCCATTGGGGTGCCAGAACACCATGCCCGGCGCTTCTTCCTGGGTGTGGAACAGGTCCAGACGCTTGCCGATCTTGCGGTGATCGCGCTTCTCGGCCTCTTCCATACGCTGGATGTAGGCTGCCAGCTGCTTCTTGTCCGCCCAGGCAGTGCCATAGATACGCTGCAGCTGCTCATTCTTGGCATCGCCGCGCCAGTAGGCACCGGAGATACGGGTCAGCTTGAACGCTTTCAGAAAGCGCGTGTTCGGCACGTGCGGGCCGCGGCACATGTCGACATATTCTTCGTGGTAGTAGAGGCCCATGGCCTTTTCGTCCGGCATATCCTCAACCAGACGCAGCTTGTACTCCTCACCACGGGACTCGAACACCTTGATGACCTCATCACGCGGGGTCACCTTTTTGATCACGTCGTAATTGGTGTCGATCAGCTCAGCCATACGCTTTTCGATGGCGGCCATGTCTTCCGGCGTAAAGGGGCGCTCGAAGGAAATATCGTAATAAAAGCCGTCATCGATAACCGGACCGATGACCATCTTGGCCGTCGGATACAGCTGCTTGACCGCATGACCCACCAGGTGAGCACAGGAGTGGCGAATGATTTCGACCCCTTCCTCGTCCTTGGCGGTAATGATCTGCAGGGTCGCGTCCTGCTCGATCAGATCACAGGCATCGACCAGACGCCCATCGACTTTGCCGGCAATGGTTGCCTTGGCAAGGCCGGCACCAATGGACTGCGCAACGTCTGCAACGGAAACGGGATTTTCAAAAACGCGCTGACTGCCGTCAGGAAGAGTAATTACGGGCATGTGCCTCTCCTTCTCAGTGGTGACCCCTACGCAAGGCCACGTGATGGATGAACCGCCCCAGCGACTCGCCGCAGTCAGACCGGCATCACGATTGCCGGCAGCCCTTGCGGGCTACTGCAGAAGCACCTGAAGCGGTGCAGAAAGAAAAAAACCCGGCCACAGGGACCGGGTTTCTAATTTGGTAGGCACGATTGGATTCGAACCAACGACCCCCACCATGTCAAGGTGGTGCTCTAACCAACTGAGCTACGTGCCTGCGATGGAGGCGAACTTTACGCACCTCCCTTAACCCTGTCAACCACTAAGTTACTGAAAACCTGAAAAAAGCTTGAATCGCCAGCAGGGCGATCAACAGACAACCAGCACCTGATTATTCTTTATCCAAAACGCTCAAATAACGAGCAAAACCCCTGAATCCGATTCAGATCTGCATCAGTTGATCGCGCAATTTCTGGATCTGGTCACGCAACTGGGCAGCCGACTCGAATTCCAGATCACGCGCGTGCTGGAACATTTTTTCTTCCAGCTCGCCGATACGCTTGGTGATTTCGCCCGGTGTGCGCGGCGCAGAATATCCCGCCCCCTCTTCTGCCACCTTCTGCTGACGACGACGGCCACTGCGACTGCCAGGCACCACTGCACCCTCCAGAATATCCGCCACGCTCTTGGTAACGCCCCGCGGGGTGATGCCATGCTCCTTGTTGAAGTTGATCTGCTTCTCGCGGCGGCGTTCAGTTTCACCGATTGCGCGCTCCATCGACCCGGTAATACGGTCGGCGTAGAGTATCGCCTTGCCGTTCAGGTTGCGCGCCGCGCGGCCGATGGTCTGGATCAGCGATCGCTCGGAACGCAGAAAGCCCTCTTTATCTGCATCCAGAATGGCAACCAGTGACACCTCCGGCATGTCCAACCCCTCACGCAGCAGGTTGATGCCCACCAGCACATCGAAGGCCCCGGTACGCAGGTCACGGATAATCTCGACCCGCTCCACCGTATCAATGTCCGAATGCAGATAGCGCACCCGCACACCGTGATCGCCCAGATAGTCCGTCAGATCCTCGGCCATGCGCTTGGTCAGCGTGGTGACCAGTACCCGCTCCTCTTTATCCACCCGCAAGCGTATCTCGGACAATAAATCGTCGACCTGGGTGGTCGCCGAGCGTACTTCAATCAGCGGGTCAACCAGACCGGTTGGCCGCACCACCTGCTCGACCACCCGCCCGGCATGGGCCTCTTCATAGGGGCCGGGTGTAGCCGAAACAAAGATCGTTTGCGGCGATATCGCCTCCCACTCATCAAAGCGCATCGGGCGGTTATCCAATGCCGACGGCAGACGGAAGCCATACTCGACCAGGGTCTCCTTGCGCGAACGGTCACCCTTGTACATCGCACCGACCTGCGGTACCGACACATGGGATTCGTCGATGATCAGCAGCGCGTTCTGCGGCAGATAATCAAACAGCGTTGGCGGCGGCGCACCCGGCTCGCGACCGGACAGGTAGCGCGAGTAGTTCTCGATGCCATTGCAGTAACCCAGCTCCAGAATCATCTCCAGATCAAAGCGGGTACGCTGCTCCAGCCGCTGCATTTCAACCAGCTTGTTCTGCTCCTTCAATACCGCGAGACGCGCATCCAGCTCCACCTTGATATGTTCCACAGCCTCAAGCAATGTCTCACGAGGCGTTACATAATGGCTTTTAGGATAAACAGTTACGCGCGGAACCTTACGCAAAACCTCACCTGTTAGCGGGTCGAAGAAACTGATCGTCTCGACCTCATCATCGAACAGTTCGATACGAATGGCCTCGAGGTCAGATTCCGCCGGAAAGATGTCGATCACATCACCGCGCACACGGTAAGTCGCCCGGGCCAGCTCCATGTCGTTGCGGGTGTACTGCAGCTCGGCCAGCCTGCGCAGCAAGGTCCGCTGATCCACCTGATCGCCGCGATCAACATGCAGCACCATCCGCAGGTAGGATTCGGGATCACCCAGGCCGTAAATAGCCGACACCGTCGCCACGATGATGGCATCCGGGCGCTCCATCAGCGCCTTGGTCGCCGACAGCCGCATCTGCTCTATGTGATCATTGATGGAGGCATCCTTCTCGATATAGGTATCGGAGGACGGCACATAGGCTTCAGGCTGGTAGTAATCGTAATAGGAAACGAAGTACTCGACCGCGTTGTGCGGAAAGAACTCCTTGAACTCGCCATACAACTGCGCAGCGAGGGTCTTGTTCGGAGCCATGATGATAGCCGGCCGCTGCATCTGCTGAATGACATTGGCAATGGTAAAGGTCTTGCCGGAGCCGGTCACACCCAACAGGGTCTGGTGCGACAGCCCTGCCTCGAGGCCCTCGACCAGCTGAGCGATCGCTGTCGGCTGATCGCCGGCGGGCTGAAAGCGGGTTTGCAGATTGAACTCAGACACGGTCGACGATCTCCCACTATTACGACAATCGCACATCATACCCGACACAACCCCAACGCGTCCGTCACTGCCTCGCAGTGACGCTATCAGCAAAGCTGTCGTCTGCCTTGAGAGCGCATTCGCGGCAAAAAGACGCGCAACGCGAAGGGAACCCGATTGGAGTTATCTGATCAGTTCCTTATAATGAACGGCCGCTAAGATGGCACTGACAGAACCCTGATGGCGGGGCGAAGCAACCCACCCTCGTCAATCCGCAACTTCAGTGCAGTCCCCTGGCATAGCCCGACACCCTACATTCACCTGTATCGAGTTTGCCCATATCATGAGTTTGTTTTCCCCGGTAGAACTGGCCCCGCGTGATCCTATCCTTGGCTTGAACGAAGCGTTCAACGCCGATACCCGTGCGAACAAAGTCAATCTGGGTGTTGGGGTATACAGTGACGAGTCAGGCAAGGTACCGCTGCTGCGCGCAGTACAGGCCGCCGAAGAAGCCCGCGTTGCCGAACATGCCGCCCGCGCCTACCTGCCGATTGACGGCCTGGCACCCTACGATCAGGCGGTGCAAAAGCTGCTGTTCGGCGCTGACTCCGCCCTGCTCTCCTCCGGCCGCATCATTACTGCCCAGGCGCTCGGCGGCACCGGCGCCCTGAAACTGGGTGCTGACTTCCTTTATCGCCTGATCGGCAAGCGAACCGTCGCCATCAGCAATCCGAGCTGGGAAAACCATCGCGCGCTGTTCGAAGCCGCTGGTTACGATGTCGTCGACTACACCTACTTCGACCCGGCAACCAACGGTCTGAACCTGAGCGGCATGCTGGCGGACCTGGAAGCGCTGGCCGAAGGCACCGTGGTTATTCTGCACGCCTGCTGCCACAACCCGACCGGTGTCGATCTGAGCCTGGCTGACTGGGCCAAGGTCATCGACGTTGTTGGCCGCCGCCAACTTGTCCCCTTCCTCGACATCGCCTATCAGGGATTCGGCGAGAATCTCGAAGACGACGCGGTTGCCGTGCGCCTGTTTGCCGAGTCCGGTCTGCCATTCCTGGTTGCCAGCTCCTTCTCCAAATCCTTCTCGCTGTATGGCGAGCGCGTTGGCGCCCTGACCATGGTCACCGCCAGCAAGGAAGAAACTGCACCGGTGCTGTCGCAGCTCAAGCGCGTTATCCGCACCAACTACTCCAACCCGCCGACCCACGGTGCCAAGGTAGTTGCAGCAGTGCTCACCAACCCTGAGCTGTATGCCCTGTGGGAAGAAGAACTGGCCGAGATGCGTGACCGTATCCGCGACATGCGCGCAGCCCTGGTTCAGAAGCTGCAGGAAGCCGGCGTCGAACAGGACGTCAGCTTCATTCAGCGCCAGCGTGGCATGTTCTCCTTCTCCGGCCTGAGCAAGGAGCAGGTGGCACGCCTGGCAGACGAGTTCGGCATCTACGCTGTTGGCAGCGGCCGCATCTGTGTCGCGGCGCTGAATAACAGCAACATCGACGCCGTTGCCCAGGCAATGGCTGCGGTGATGAAGGCGTGAGTTTCACGCCTGATTGATCAATTGGCTTCAAGGCGTTGACTTCCATCATTTTTTTGGTAAAGTGCGCAGCGTCCATTCCGCGATAGCTCAGTCGGTAGAGCAAATGACTGTTAATCATTGGGTCCCTGGTTCGAGTCCAGGTCGCGGAGCCAAATTAAAAAACCCGGCTGATTGCCGGGTTTTTTATTGCCTGCGTTTTATCAGGCGATGGCAGCCAAAGCCTGATCCGCTTCAGCGCGGCCCTTGGCAGCCTCTTCCTCGCCCAACGCCTGACCTTCAACGTTGACGAATTCCACATCCTGAATGCCGATAAAGCCCAGCAACTGACGAATGTAGGGCTCCTGGAAGTCGATCGGCGTACCGGCATAGCGGCCACCACGGGCGGTCACCACATAGACCTTGCGATCACCTGCCAGACCTACAGGTCCATTTTCGGTGTACTTGAAGGTGCGCCCGGCCAGCAAAACGTGGTCGAACCAGCTTTTCAAGGTAGAGGTAATGCCGAAGTTGTACATGGAAGAGCCAATCACGACGATATCGCTGGCAAGCAACTCATCGATCAACTGTCCCGACCGGGCAGCGGCCGCCCGCTCCTCCTCAGTCTGTTCCTCGGCTGGCTTCATCCAACCGCCAAGCAGGGTGCCGTCAAGGTGGGGGATCGGCTCAGCGCCCAAGTCACGGGTCACCACCCAGGAACCGGGGTTGGCCGCTTCAATCTGGCGCACCAGCTGCGCAGTGTATTCGCGGGTCAGCGACCCTTCCTGACGGGCACTGGATTGCACTACAAGGATCTTTTTCATGGCTCGACTCCATCTTTCGGTAAAGGATGGCGCCATGATAGAACCAATAAAAAGATAAAAAAGCGCAAAAATGCGCTAATACCAATCGGCTAAATTGATATATTCAGTTTACACTGCAGCGCACATCGACCCTGACGCGAGTGATAGCCCGCTGGAAAGACTGACTGACCACCGTGCTCTCCCCTGCGGCCAGTCGCACCCGGCGCGGCGCGGGCCGTTCCGGGCCGTTGACGAACGTCGCCTCGCACAGAGCCGTGTTAGCCCCGGCATTACGCAGCGTCACTGTTGCGATATTACTGATGTCCGTGGTCCGGGTTTCGATGGTCACCCCATCGAGATGCGCTTCCAGATCGATTGGAAAGGCCTGGGCAGCTGCGGGCAGTAACAGGCAGGTCAGTGCGCTGGCGGAGACGAGAGAACGCATCGAAAACTCCTTGCGGCAATACAGATGCACGACGCGTGCAAGCGTCGGGCGTGCCCCGAAACGAACACGCTCGAATACGATACGGCAGAGGATGGCAAGATGAAAGCACCACGTGTAACCCTCGAACAATGGCGTACCCTGCAGGCGGTCATCGACCATGGCGGCTTTGCCCAGGCAGCTGAGGCGCTGCACCGCTCACAGTCCTCGGTCAGCTACACGGTAGCGCGCATGCAGGAACAACTGGGCGTGCCGCTGCTGACCATTGAGGGCCGCAAGGCGGTGCTGACCGAGGCCGGCACGGTGCTACTCAGGCGCTCCCGCCAGTTGCTGTCGCAGGCCAGTCAGCTGGAAATGCTGGCCACCGAGATGGAGTTGGGCTGGGAGCCGGAAGTGCGTCTGGTAGTCGACGCCGCCTATCCGACCGAGCGGCTGGCCAGTGCCCTGCGCGCGTTCATGCCCCAAAGCCGTGGCTGCCGGGTACAACTGCGCGAGGAGGTGCTCTCCGGCGTGGAAGATTGCCTGCTTGATGGCTCCGCCGACCTGGCCATTTCCGGGCTCAGCATCGCCGGCTTCCTGCCGCAACAGCTCAACTCGGTCGACTTCGTCGCGGTTGCCCACCCCGAGCATCCGCTGCACCAATTGCAGCGCAGCCTGACCCATGACGATCTGCAAGGCCACCTGCAGATCGTTATCCGCGACTCGGGGCAGCACAAGCCCAGGGATTCCGGCTGGCTTGGCGCCGAGCAACGCTGGACGGTAGCCAGTCTGGGCACCGCCGCCCGTATGGTCGCCAGCGGCCTGGGCTTTGCCTGGCTGCCCTGCCACGAGATACGCCACCTGATCAACGACGGCAAACTGAAAGCCTTGCCACTGGAGAAAGGCGCCAACCGCTCGGTACCACTGTTCCTGTACGCCAACAAGGACCGCCCGGTCGGCCCGGCCACGCGCATTCTTGCCGACCTGATCATTGAACATTCGATGACAGACTGATGCAGCACTTCAATTGGCAGGACGTCCATGCATAGAATGCCATCTCTATTCGTCAGGGACGCCGTCCATGCCACAGATCCGACTGAACGACTGTGAATTCCATTACACCGACCAGGGCTCGGGCCAGCCGGTACTCTTGCTGCACGGTCTTGGTTCCAGCGAGCAGGACTGGGAATACCAGATACCCGCGCTCAGCGCCCATTACCGCGTGCTATGCCTGGATATGCGTGGCCACGGCGGCACCGACAAAACCGGCAAGGGCTACTCGATAGCCCAGTTCGCCCGGGACTGTCTGGCCTTCATCGAGGCAATGGGGCTGGAAAAGCCGCACATCGTCGGCCTGTCGATGGGCGGCATGATCGCCTTTCAACTCGCCACGGACGCTCCTGAGGTGCCGGCCAGTCTGACCATCGTCAATAGCGCACCCGAGGTCATCCCCCGTCGCCCGGCGGAACTATGGATGGCCGGCAAGCGCCTGTTTTTCGCCCACGTATTACCGATGTCGACCATCGCCAAGGGGCTCTCTCGCCTGCTGTTCCCCAAGCCTGAGCAGGTGAACCATCGGCAAACATTCATCCAGCGCTGGACCGCCAACCATCGACGCAGCTATCTGGCGTCACTGCGGGCGATTGTCGGCTGGGGCGTCAGCAACCAGCTGGACCGTATCAGTTGCCCGGTGCTGGTCGTCAGCGCCGATCAGGATTACACCCCGGTTGAACTCAAGCGCGAATACGTCAGTCGCATGGGCGACGCCAGGCTTGAGGTGATTGCCGATTCACGGCACGCTACCCCGGTTGACCAACCCGACGCTTTCAACACGCTGTTGCTGAATTTCCTGAGCCAGGTCGACAGCAGCCGCGTAACAACAACGACAGAGCCTGCCCAGGCAGGCCTTTCCACCCTCTGACCACGGAGTCAAACCATGCTCAAACACCTGATTGGTGCCACTACCCTGCTGCTGCTCAGCAGCACCGCGCTGGCCGAAAACCCGCGTGTGCAACTGACCACCAACCTCGGCGACATCGTTGTCGAGCTGAACGAGGAGCAGGCACCCATCAGCGCCGCCAACTTCCTGCGTTATGTCGAAGCAGGCCACTACGACGGCGTGATTTTCCACCGTGTGATCCCGGGCTTCATGATTCAGACCGGCGGCTTCGACAGCAACATGCGTCAGCGTGAAACCGGCAACCCGATCAAGAACGAAGCCGACAACGGCCTGCGCAATCTGCGCTACACCCTAGCCATGGCCCGCACCGGCGTAGTCGACAGCGCCACCAGCCAGTTCTTCATCAATCTGGATAACAACGATTTCCTCGACCACGGCTCACGCGACTTCGGCTATGCCGTGTTCGGCAAGGTCGTCAGCGGTGAACAGGTTGTTGAAACCATCGGCAAGGTACCCACCACCAGCCGCAGCGGGCACCAGAACGTCCCGGTCAACCCGGTCACCATCATCAGCGCCACCCGCCTGGAAGACGGCGCCGAGTAAGCTCGCTACTCAGCTGCCTGCCGGAATGGCAGGTAGCTGATTGCCTCCTGCTGATAGGCTTTCACTCCCGCGCGCTCGCGCAGCAAAAAATCCGCTACCGCCCCATGCAGGCCCGGCTGCAGCTTGTGCCATGACTGTGTCAACACCGGCTCAAAGCCGCGCACCAGCTTGTGCTCACCCTGCGCCCCGGCATCAAACCGCTTTAGCCCTTCAGCAATACAGCGCTCCATACCCTGATAGAAACAGGTCTCAAAGTGCAGGCGGTCAAACTCCTCAAGGCAGCCCCAGTAACGCCCATACAGGGTGTCGCCACCGACGAGAAACAACGCGCCGGCGACTGGCCGCTCACCCTGCATGGCAAACAGCAGGCGAACGCTGGCCTGGCAGTAACGGTTCAACAAGATAAAAAACTCAGCCGGCAGATAGGGCTCCTGTCCGCGCTTGTAATAGGTCGCCGCGTAAAACGGGTAGAACTGCCGCCAGACCGCCTCATCCAATTGTTCGCCGGCCAGCCAGCGGAACTCGATACCCTGATCGCGAATCGCCTGCCGCTCCTTGCGAAAGTTCTTGCGCTTGCGCGAGTTGCAGGCAGCCAGAAAGTCATCGAAGCACTGGTAGTCGCGGTTGTACCAGTGAAACTGGCAACCCAGGCGCTGCAGCCAGCCATGCTCCTGCAACAGATCGTTCTCGCTGCCAAGATTGAACAGCAGATGCAGGCTGGACACCTCACCGGCCTGCAACTCGGCATCCAGCCCGCCAAGCAGCGCACCGGCCGCCGCCGGATCCCGCGCAATCAAACGCGGCCCCTGCACCGGTGAAAACGGCGCCGCACTGAGGTATTTCGGGTAATAGCGCTGCCCCGCCCGTTCCCAGGCTTCGGCCCACTGCCAGTCGAACACGTACTCACCCCAGGAGTGGCTTTTGCGATACAGCGGCATCAGTGCCAGCAGCTCACCGTCCTGCTCGAACACCCGGTGTGCAGGCTCCCAGCCAGAGGCCGCGCATACCGCTCCGCTTTCTTCCAGTGCGCGCAGAAAGCCGTGGCACAGAAACGGGTAGTCCGCCGCGAGCAGCGCGTCCCAGCTGGCGGCATCAACATCATTGATCGAACGTAAGCGTTTCGGCACCATGGAGCAAAACCCATCCGGCAAATGACACAGCAGCCGATGATGACCGGCTGCCGATTCAGTAGCAAGATACCGGATGCAGCCCCGATCTGCCGCAGGCAACATTGTTGGCAGACACCTCGGCGAGACACGGCCATGATCCAGACACCTCCAGACAGCCTGACCCGGCAGCGCCTGCAACAGATTCAGGCCCGCGATGCCGCGGCCGATGGCAGCTTTATCTACGCGGTCATCACCACCGGCGTGTATTGCCGACCAAGCTGCCCGTCCCGTCAGGCAAAGGCGGAAAACCTGCGTTTATTTGCCAACACCGCCGAGGCCCGCGCAGCAGGCTTTCGGCCCTGCCTGCGCTGCAAACCGGATGGAGAACCCAACGCCGAACGGCAGGCGCGCGTTACCCGCTTATGCCGCCTGATTGAGCAGGCCGAGCAGGCGCCCACGTTGCAGCAACTGGCCGAAGCAGCCGGCCTCAGCCGCTGGCACCTGCAACGTGAATTCCGCAGGGAAACCGGCGTAACACCCAAAGAGTACGCCCGCGCTGTGCGGCAAAAACGTCTGCATCAACAGCTGGCCGACGCCCCGACAGCAACAAACGCCGCTTTCGCTGCGGGATTTGGCTCGACCAGCCACTTTTACGCCGAAGCCCCCGGTGAACTCGGCATGCCTGCGGCGGATTATCGTCAGGGCGGCGCCAGGCAGCAGATAGCGTTTGCTACAGGCCCCTGCCCGCTCGGCCGCGTACTGGTCGCCCGCAGCGCACAAGGCATCTGCTCCATCCTGCTGGGTGATGACGACAACTTGCTGGAAGCTGATCTGCGGGCACGCTTTCCAAAAGCCCAGTGCACGCCCGACACCGGCCTTGGCAACCAGTTGAGCGCGGTCGTCGCGCTGATCGAGTCACCACACCAGGCGCAGCAGCTGCCACTGGATGTTCGCGGCACCGCCTTCCAGCGTCGCGTCTGGCAGGCGCTGCAAGCCATCCCGCCCGGCCAGACCCGCAGCTACGCCGAGCTGGCCGAGGCCATGGGCTCGCCCAGCGCCGCAAGGGCGGTAGCCGGCGCCTGCGCTGCCAACCCGCTGGCTATCGTCGTGCCCTGCCACCGTATTGTCCGCAGCGACGGCAGTCTGTCTGGTTATCGCTGGGGCGTAGAACGCAAACGCGCGCTCCTGCAACGCGAGGCGCAGGGCCCAAAGGATGACTGAAGCCGGTACCGCACTGCGCCTCACCCTGCCCGCAGACTATCGTCATGCCGATGTGCAGCGCTTCTACGCCCGTGACCGCGAGCAGGTCTCGGAACGCACAACAGGCCAGCGCATCGAAAAGGCCCTGCACTGGCAAGGCCACCCCACCCTGCTGCAACTGGATTTCAGCGAACCCGGCAGCGTGCTGGCCCAGCTGTCGATTGCAGAACCCGACACCACTGCGCTCCTGCATTACCTGCGCAACCTGCTCGGCCTGAATCAGGATATCGACGGCCTGCGCATTGCCCACGGCGCGCACCCCGAGATCGCCCGACTGCTCAGGCAAACACCCGGCCTGCGCATGCCGCAGAGCGCCAGCCCGTTTGAAGCCGCCTGCTGGGCGGTCATCGGCCAGATGATCAGCGTCGATGCCGCCATCTCCGTACGCCGCCGCGTTATTCGCGCACTGGGTACGCCACTGGCCAACGGCATGCATTGCCACCCCCAACCCGACGCACTGCTGGGCGCGACACCAGACGACCTGCGCAGCTGCGGCCTGTCCGCCAGCAAAGCCGCCACCCTGATACGCCTGGCCAAGGCAGTAGAAAGCAACCAGTTGCCATTGGACACCTGGGCCGCCACCACCCCGTCACCCGCCGCAGCTATTGCCGAAGGCCTCGCCAGCATCAAAGGCATCGGCCCCTGGACCCAGAGCTATATCCTGCTGCGCGGCTACGGCGTACTCGACGGCTCCATGCACGGCGACGTCGTCGTGCGCAAACGACTCGGCGCACTGCTCAACCTGCCCGAAGCACCGGACCAAGCCTTTACCCAACAATGGCTCGCCCAGTTCGGCTCCTGGAAAGCCCTGGTCGCCGCCCACCTCTGGGCCATGCCAGCCGACACCCAAGCCAAAGACTACTAACAGCGATAGTGCTGGCTGTGCAAAGTCGGCATCCTGGCCCCCTGCCGCTGGCCCCAATCCGCCGCGCATGTCTACAATGCCCCTGACCCACACAACAACAGCGACATAAGGCTTTCTCGACAATGGCTTTCGGTTCCCACGGCAGTAGCGCCCTATGATCAGACACTGGTTCGATATTTTCCGCTCCGCGGTGCAGAACTGGCTGGAAAGCCAGGCCTTTATCTATGCCGCGGCTCTGGCGTTTTTCACGGTGTTTTCCATTGCGCCGGTGCTGGTGGTGGTCGTGGCGCTGGTGGGGTTTGTGTTGGGTGAGCGCGCGGTAGAGGGGCAGCTATTTGCGCAGCTTGAGGGCACTATCGGGCCTGAGGCGGCGGGGGTTATTCAAACGGCGGTGGCCAATTCGCAGATAGATCAGAGCGGCATCTGGCCGGCGTTGATTGGCATTCTGGCCACCATCGTTGGTGCAACCACGGTGTTCGGCAAGATGCAGCAGTCGCT
>Ga0209826_1000225_pt1 | contig 40781 bp, 45 predicted proteins | sample GOMGulsemesocosm_5_FD_184637 | JGI IMG/M metagenome (GOLD analysis project Ga0209826, IMG submission 184637) | Methane-oxidizing microbial communities from mesocosms in the Gulf of Mexico - GOM15C Gulf of Mexico (SPAdes) (version 2) | ecosystem: Environmental > Aquatic > Marine > Cold seeps...
AGGGAAAAACCAAATACACAGTATTCTTAGTGCTCTGGGAGCGCAGCTGCTAAATGGGTTTTTAACGCCATATTATCGAACGTTTAGTTATGCGATCTCCCATAGGGATTATATCAATGCAAAAAAACATATTGCGCTTGCATAGTGAAGACAACGTCGCTGTTGCCCTCAGTACACTTGAACTGGGTAGCTGTGTCGATCAAGAAACCGCCGTTTACACGCAACGAACTGTCCCAAAAGGCCATAAAGTCGCGCTCAAAGACATTCTACAAGGCCAGCCAATTCGCAAGTACAATCAAATTATCGGTTTTGCCAATTGCCTCATCACGGCTGGTTCACACGTGCATGTACACAACTGTGAAATGGGCGAGTTAACACTGGATTATGCCGTGGGGAGGGCCGTACAGCCGGTCGCTAGCATAGCGCCACAACACAGACGTACCTTTATGGGCTATCTGCGCAAAAACGGTAGAGTAGGCACCCGTAACTACATCGGCTTGATTGCCTCTGTTAACTGCTCAGCCACAGTGGTGCGCTTCATCGCCAATCACTTTAGCCAATCAACTGCTTTAGCTGACTATCCAAATATAGACGGTGTGGTTGCTATACATCACGGCGGTGGTTGCGGCATGGCCAACAGCGGTGAGGGGTTTGACAACTTACAGCGTGCGCTCGTCGGCTATTCTCAGCATCCTAACTTTGCCGCCGTACTGCAAGTTGGCTTGGGCTGTGAAGTGATGCAGTTAGGTGAAATAAACCCGAGTGATAAACAAGCGGTTGTAAAAAAATTGACCATCCAAGCTACCGGTGGTACTTCAAAAACAATTGCCGCGGGCATTCAAGCAGTTACCGATATGCTCGATGAGGCCAACAGTTTCAAACGCCAACCCCTGCCAATCAGTGAGCTCACTTTAGCCCTGCAGTGTGGCGGATCAGACAGTTATTCCGGTATTACCGCCAACCCTGCCCTGGGCAGAGCGGCAGACTTGTTAATCGAGCAGGGAGGCACCGCTGTACTCTCCGAGACATCAGAAATTTTTGGTGCAGAACACTTACTCACTGCTCGGGCCGTCAATGAGCAAACCGCTAACAAGGTGATTGAGCGCATCGCATGGTGGCGCGATTACACCACTAAAAACGGCGGCAATATGAATAACAACCCCTCGCCGGGTAATATCGCCGGTGGCTTAACCACTATTTTAGAGAAATCGCTCGGCGCTGTGGCTAAAGGCGGCAATACGCCCCTGCAAGATTTTTACTTATACGCTGAGCCGATCACCAAAAAAGGTTTTGTCTTTATGGACAGTCCAGGATTTGATCCTTGCTCGGTCACAGGACAAGTAGCATCGGGCGCCAATATTGTCTGCTTTACTACGGGGCGTGGTTCCGCTTTTGGCTTTAAGCCGGTCCCCTCCATTAAACTTGCCACCAACAGCGAGATGTTTAACTTTCAAGAAGAAGATATGGACATCAACTGCGGTGATATCATCGATGCCAACGTCAGTATCGAGCAAAAAGCCGCGCAGATATTTGAGTACATCATCGCGATTGCCTCAGGTGATCAGTCCAAAAGCGAGGCACTGGGCTATGGCGACAGTGAATTTGTCCCTTGGCAAATAGGGGCTGTCATGTAAGATGGCCAACAGAAATAATTACTATACAAAATGAAGAGGTTATCATGAGTAAAGTTCTCAACTGGGGCATTCTCAGCAGCGCTAAAATTGCCCGTGTACACGTCATTCCCGCTCTGCAAAAATCAACATCCCTGAAAGTGACAGCGATCGCTTCGCGCAGCGAAGGCGCCGCCCAAGAAATCGCCAAGAGCCTCAATATTAGCAGTGCATACGGCAGTTATGAGCAGCTGATTGGCGACCCAAATATTGATGTCATCTACAACCCTCTGCCAAATCATTTGCACGTACCACTGACCATCGCCGCCCTACAGGCCGGTAAACATGTGCTCTGTGAAAAACCGCTTGCCCTGACTGCGTCTGAAGCGCAACAGTTGCTAGCAGCGAGTCAGCAAAGCGGCAAATTAGTGGAAGAGGCTTTCATGGTACGCTCTAACCCTCAGTGGCAATGGGTGCGTGAACAAATTAACAATCAACGTATTGGTAAACTATGCGCCATTCAAGGGGCTTTTAGCTACTTCAATAACGATGCCAACAACATTCGCAATCAGGCGGATATTGGCGGTGGCGGCATCTATGATATAGGCTGCTACTTGATTAATACTTCGCGCTTTGTCACCGGCGAAGAGCCCTGCAGAATAGCCGCCGTCATTGACCGGGACCCCGACATGAAAACCGATCGGTTGGCATCCGCTATCATGGTTTTTCCCAGCGGAGTACAGATGACTTGGCTGTGCTCAACCCAGCTAGCGGCCTATCAAAGAGTGAGTTTACTGGGGAGCACAGGCCGCATTGAAGTGCAAATTCCCTTCAATGCACCCAATGATAGTGAGAACTTAGTCTCTATCGATGATGGCTCTGACCTCAGTGGTGCTAGCTTGCAACGCCAGAGCTTCCCTGTGAGTGACCAATATCAATTACAGGCGGATAATTTCTGCGCGGCGATTCACGGTGAGCGCCCGCAACTAAATCCATTAGATGACTCAATCGCCAATTTGAAAGTGATTGATGCCATCTTCAGTGCCGCCAAAACAGGCCAGTGGGTCGAGCTATAAAGTAGTTGATGCACGCGGCTGTTACAGCGTTTTAGCCAAACGCTGATAGCCGCGGCGCAGCAGTTCTGGCACGCAACCAGCCCGCCTAAGAATAATTGGATAGCTCAATACAGGAAATGGTTTTCTCAATTCCTTCTATCTCACGAATATCATCGACAAGTTGGTCCAATTCACAACTGGCCTCAACACTTAGCTCCACTATTAAGTCATAAATACCACTGACCGACTTAATCCCGCTAATTTGCGGGATTTTCTGTAGTTCTTTAATCACCCGTCTGGATACACCCGCGCGCAAGTTGATTAACATCTGCGCTTTTAATATGCGTCGCTGATACTGTTGATCAAACTCTATGGTAAATTTTTTAATTACCCCGCGTCGCTCCAGCGCCTCTATGCGGTTTTGCACGGTAGTGCGTGACACCCCAAGCTGCTTTCCCAGTGAGACGACACTTTCACGGGCATTCGCTTGTAGTAGCGCAATTAAATGCTTATCTCTAGCGTCCAATTCCATGGCACCTCCCAAGTAATGCATAATGACCAACTATTCTTGCATATTGTAACAAATAACCTTGCATTATCGCACAATGCTGCATTGTTTGTGAACTTAAGCCTTCGTACAATTTCCTTAACTTGCAAACACTGAACCTAAGATAAGAGGGCTAAACCATGAGCCATATCGCATACCGACAAGGCCAAATGCACATAGAAGACCTTGCCATAGAGACATTAGCCGAACGCTACCCCACTCCTTTCTACTGCTATAGCGCAAATGCTATACGTCAGCAGTTCAAAAACTTTTCGTCGGCTTTCGCCGATTTGCCGGCACTGATTTGCTACGCACTAAAGGCAAACTCTAATCAAGCAGTGCTCAGCTTACTGGCTAAATTAGGTGCCGGTGCCGATGTTGTATCGCAAGGCGAACTGCGCCGTGCGCTAGCGGCCGGCATTAGCAGTGACAAGATTGTTTTCTCAGGTGTGGCCAAAACCGCAGCGGAAATCCGCTATGCACTATCGCAAAATATTTTGTGTTTTAATGTTGAATCCATCACAGAACTGCAGCAGATTTCAGAGATTGCGCAAACCGAGCGCCAGCAGGCGAATATATCCCTGCGCATCAATCCCGATGTCGATGCCGGTACACACGCCAAGATTTCGACCGGCAAAAGTGACAATAAGTTTGGTATTCCCTATCTCGATGCACTAGCCGCTTATCAACTGGCCAAGACATTACCCGCTATCAACATTCGCGGTATCGATATGCATATTGGTAGCCAAATCAGTACCGTCAGTGCGTTTGATAGTGCTATTGAACGGTTGATTGCGCTTATGGAGCAATTGGCAGCGCTCGATATTACCCTTGAACACATAGATTTTGGCGGCGGCTTAGGTGTCACATACGCTGATACCGATCAGTCGGAGCAGGCATTACTGGCACAGTACAGCTCAGTTATTCACAAGCACGCTGCGCGACTCAGCTGCAAAATGATCTTTGAACCCGGGCGCTTCATCACCGCCAATGCCGGGGTATTAGTCACCCAGGTTATCCACCTAAAGCCGGTACAACAGAAAACTTTTGTGATTATCGATGCTGCGATGAACGATCTCATCAGGCCAACCCTCTACGATGCTTGGCATAACATCAGCCCGGTAACGCAACCTAGCGTAGACGCCGTCAGTAGCAAGGTTGATATAGTCGGCCCCGTCTGTGAGTCTGGGGATTATCTCGCCCAAGACAGAGAACTACCACCGGTCAATGCGGGCGAGCTACTAGTCGTCCATTCAGCTGGGGCATACTGCGCCGTGGCTTCCAATACTTATAACAGCCGCCGGTTAATTGCTGAAGTACTGGTTGATGATGACAAAGAGCATCTGATCCGCCCCAGTCCTAGCTATGAGCAAATGATCGCTTTAGATTCAGTGCCGCAGTGGATCTAGCGGTACTGGCTGTCAGGTGACAGCTAAAGAGCATTTTTAGTACACAAGACACAGAGGCGCTGCACAGTACAATTCAAAAGAACATTTAGTTGTTGTTCTGTGCTTGAGCACCCTCTCAGCGCTTCATTTAAATAATACCAATCAATTGCCCTTTTACCAGCTACAGTCCTATGACCAGCTACTGCGCTGTGAGTTATCTTCCAGACATAAAACGAGCGACTAACGCTAATACAACAAATTGCGAGGAATCAGCAGCTGATGTCGGCTGCGCTTAATGCCTCTCTATTGAACAGCCATACAAGACTAAACGCTGGTCAATAAAATGCTGGTTTCGCTGTTCAATACGCCATCAATGATACGAACTTTACCTAATACTCGGTCAAATTCAGCGAGATTCAACGTCTCAATTTCGGCCATCAAATCCCAATTGCCATTGGTTGTGTGCAATTTGACTAGCTCAGGAATGCCCCGTAAGCGGTGGATTACCTGTGCTGTTGACTTGCCCACCACTTCAATTAACATCACCGCTTTCACTACATCTCGCTCTAACTGTTGGTGTGCACGAATAGTAAAGCCAAGAATCGCGCCAGTGGCCAGCAACCTATCTAAGCGCGCCTGTACTGTTCCTCTTGATACTTTTAATAGCTTGGCCAGTGCTGCAATACTCAAGCGTGCATCCTCGCGCAGCAAGGCGATTAACGCGCTATCTAAAGCATCTATCAAATACGGCTTTCTAGCCGAACTATATCCCTCATCACTTAGCATAATGCACATCCAAACCTAGCAAAATTTACAAAAATAGCACAATTATTACATTTTATAGACATTTTAACTAACAGCTAGCCCACCTAAAATAATCGCTTAATGTAGAGGTTAAATTTTGAGGACAAACGATGAAAGCAAATCCACAAGCCGCTAGCTGCGTAGTGATGATCAGACCGCACCATTTTAGAGCCAACGAGCAAACGCTTGAAGACAACGCTTTTCAGCGCAAAGAAGCAGCTCCAAACAGCGCTCATCAATCGGCACTCGCCTATCAACAAGTCACTAGCATGGTTGAGCGACTGCGTTTGGAAGGTATCGATGTACTGCTATTTGAGGACACTGGCAAAGCGACACCCGATTCAGTGTTCCCCAATAATTGGTTCACCACACATGCGGACAAAAGCCTAGCGGTATACCCGATGTACCCGCAGAACCGGCGTTTAGAGCGCCGCAAAGATATTATTGATTATCTGAAATCATACTACCTAGTGAGCGACTTTTACGATTTCAGCGCGCTTGAGCAGCAACAAACTTATCTGGAAGGCAGCGGTGCTATGGTGCTGGATCAAATCAATAAAACAGCTTATGTCGCCCGCTCAAAACGCTCCCACCCGCAGGCGCTGGCCAACTTCTGCAGCAGCTTAGGCTATCGCGCTATTAGTTTTAATGCCGTAGATCAAAGCGGCGTTGCCATCTATCACACAAATGTCATGATGTGCATCGGCAGTCACTTTGCGTTGCTTGGCAGCGAGATGATTATTGATCCCGCTGAGCGTACAAAGGTGATACAAGCGCTGGTTGACACTGGCCGGGAAGTCATTGAGTTGAGCGAGTGGCAAATACAAAATTTTTGCGCCAACGCGCTAGAGCTAAATCCCCCCAATGGCGCTGTATTGGCTCTATCTGAAACGGCGTTTAACGCCTTGCAGCAGAGCCAAAAAGACATCCTTGAGCAATATGTAAAGCTGTTACCTTTAAACGTTAGCGCTCTGGAAAGTGCCGGTGGTTCAGTGCGCTGCATGTTGGCAGGCATTCACTTAGCAGCCCGCAACCACTAACAGCGCTGTTGCAGCCACTGAATAAATAGCCCACTGCAATTGGCTTGTGAGTGATTGGTGGCATAGTATCCCGCATTGGTCGACAACTCGAATCCCTCAATGGCCACTAGCGCTTTTGAGACTAATAAATCATCCACCAAGTTGGCCCAACCCAGTCCGACACCCTGCCCCGTCATCGCCGCTTGAATCAGCAATGTGTAGTTATTAAAGCTGATCACCGGTGAGCTGGCCAACTGATTAGAGCGTCGCGCCTTAAAAAATCGATTCCAATTGAGCCAGTGATGCTCTTGCTCATAATCCAGCGCCAGTAATGGCTGATTAGCCAGCGCTTTATGGCTATTAATTGCCCCGCACTGGGCAGAGTAAGCGGGACTACAGATTGGGTATACTCGCTCTTTAAACAACAAAGTTGCACCGCTATTTATGATTCGTCGCGGCGCTTATAAATATATCTGTTGCGACACCGAGCAACTGTTTGATTTACAAAACGACCCGCACGAGCGCAACAACTTAGTCGATGATCCTGATGCCATGCAAACGCTACAGGCATTTCGCGGCGAAGCTGCCATGCGCTGGGACATTGCTAAAATCACCGCACAAGTTATCACTAGCCAGCAGCGACGTCGCTTTATCGCCAGTGCGCACAAACAGGGAAAGACACCCCTGTGGGACCACCAGCCAATCTTTGATGCCAGCCAAATGTATATGCGCAACCATATCGACTTAGACGACCTGGAAGCCAGCGCCAGATTCCCAAGAGTCAAGGATGAGCTTTGAACCTGTAGCTTGTAGCTTGTAGCTTTGAGCTGCTAGCTTTTAGCTCAACCTTCTACACACTCAGCGCTTTCTCTTTTATAGCACCCTGCAAGCGATTGGCAAGCAGTAATAAAATACCGGGAATCAGTAACAACATCGCCAGCCAGTTACTGTTTTCCCAACCTATCGCAACAAACAATACCCCCGCAGAGAATGCGCCGATAGTATTGAGTACCGCCACTGCCGATTCATTAACGCCCTGCAATTTATGTTGATCCCCTGGCAGTGATGCCACCATGGCACTGCCGCCGACATAGAGCATATTCCAACCTAAACCAATGCCAATCAACGCCGCCAAAATACCGTTGTAACCACTGCTGTAGATAGCAATTAACATGGCAATTAACATCGCCATATAACCACCAAATATCACCGCTTGCGCCCCTGCCTTAGCAATGATGCGCCCCATGATCAGAGAGGGGGCAAACATAGCGATTACATGACACTGGATGACAAACATAATATCGGCAAACTCAATATTCATCGCATTAAGTTTCATAGAAGATTGCATCATCAACAGCCCCATCAACATATAACCAAATCCCGAGGCATAAATAGCGACATACAAGGGCATGCTCATGACTTTATGATCAGGGTTAACCTTGGCTGAAACAGCACTATTTGCAACCGCGCTGGGTTGATCTTTAGGCACCAGTAATAAAATTAAAAACAACGCAGCGGCGATCACCATAAAGGCCAAATAACTACCGCTAAAAATATAATCTTCAAAGAGTAAGCGGCCACCCCTAGCGATCTGCGGCCCGACAAACGCTGCCACGATTCCGCCGAGCGTGACGATTGAGAGCACTTTCGCTTTATCGCCAGCTGCCACCCCATCGGTCGCCGCAAAGCGAAAGTAAGCAAAAGTACTTAAACTCACCCCGAAAAAAATATGCGCGACCACATTCATGCTAAAAGAGTGCGTGTAAATGGACAGCGCCCCTAAGCCTCCGCCTAGCGCCAAGGTTAAGGTACCCAAAAAGAAAACCGGTTTGCGGCCAAAGCGCTTCATCGCCATGGAAAGCAAGTACGAGCAAAAGATAATCGCGGCAAATTGCGCCCCGTAAGAGAGCGTCGCTAAACTTGCCGTGGGTGCCAGTGATTTACCAACCATTGCAGAAATCGATACAGTGATAACCGCACTGGTTAAAGTCAGTGCTTGGGCCGCACTATAAAGCCATGTTTGAATGCGCATTTTACTTCTCCGAATCTGTCAACGCCGCTGTGACTGCTGCGTCTGCATGTATTTTGGTGGTATCGTACAAAGGTACTGCAGTGTGAGACTGATCAATCAGTAGAGCAATTTCCGTGCAGCCTAAAATTACTGCTTGCGCACCGCGCTTAAAAAGATCATCTACTATCTGCAAATAAACGCCTCGTGAGCATGCCTTTATTTCCCCTAAGCACAGCTCTTGGTAAATGATATCGTGTACTTGCTTGCGCTGCGAAGCATTGGGTACCAACACTTCAATCGCAAACTGCTCACTCAATCTACCTTTGTAAAAATCTTGCTCCATGGTAAAAGCAGTACCGAGCAAACCCACCTTGGTCACGCCATCAGCCTGTAACAAGTGCGCCGTCGCATCGGCGATGTGCAAAATAGGGATATCGATTTGCGCTTGAATTTGCGGTGCCACTTTGTGCATGGTATTGGTACAGATCAGTAAAAAATCAGCACCGGCTGCTGCGACGCTTTTGGCGCTGGCAGCTAAAATTTGCGCCGTTTGCTGCCAGTCTCCCGCGTGTTGTAACTGCTCTATCTGTGCAAAATCGACACTGACCAGCGCAATTTTTGCCGAGTGCAGCCCCCCTAGTTCGGCTTTCACTTTGCTGTTAATCGCCGTGTAATAACTCGCGGTAGACTCCCAGCTCATGCCCCCTAATAAACCTATCGTTTTCACCATTATCTCCCAACCCGTTGACAGCAACTGCCAGAAAAAAGCACGCTATAAAATACAGTTTACACTAGCCAGTAGTATTGGCCTGATTAGCCAAGCCCCTGGACAGCCATCATTTCAAATTCTGCGGCCCCTAGTCTAAGCTGTATGGCTTTGGCATATTCATCTGAATAATAAAACTGCTTGGCATCATTCAATGAGGCAAACTCAACCATCACTACTCGCCTGTGCTCGCTCGGTCCCTCTAAAGAGACAACTTCACCACCTCTGACCAGTAATTTTCCCTTATATTTATCAATGATAGAGGGAGCGATTTGCTGATAACTTTGCAGTTTTTCGGCATCTTTCACGGTAATTTTCATCAATATATAGGCGCTCATAAACTCATCCTGATTCCCAGTAGTTACCGTTGTCTCAATTGCTATCGAGTGTCACACAAGCTATTGTATGACTCAATAAATATATTGTATGACCTACAACTTAAACTTTATTAGTGAGGCGTAACTGTGTGGCTGCCGCAGATTAACGAGCGCAAAATGGGTGCTCAAGAACTGGTTCAATCAATCGAAAAATCCATACTAGATCAAACCTTAGCCGTTGGTGAGCGCTTACCTCCGCAGCGGATTTTAGCCTACAAATTGGGGGTAAACCCCACCACGGTATCCCGTGCTTATCGCCGCGCCGCTGAAAAAGGTTTAGTGGGCGGTCAAATAGGCCGAGGTACTTATGTGCTGGCGCAAAGCAACGTCGCACTCTTTACCCGCTGTCTTTCCCAACAGCAACATGGCGTGATCGACCTATCGATCAACAAACTCGAATGTGATCCTTCACTATTAGCCATCAACCAAGCCATTAATCACGCCAACTTATTTTTAGCAGAAGGTATTTATTACGAGTATATGGGGAAAAGTTTAATCGAGCGCTATCAACTCGCGATTAGCCAGTGGTTAGAGCACAGTCGCCATATATCATTCTCCCCAGAACACATCCTAGCACTGCCTAGCTGCCAGTATGCCATCCACTTTATTTTCAGCCACCAGCTAAAACGCGGTGATGTAGTGATTGTCGAGCAGTACACTGCCCCCGGTATCATCACTGCCGCTAAACAGCACGGCTTACGGCTATTTAGCTGTAAATGTGATGAGCAAGGTTTACTTCCACAGGCATTAGATTCCATTCTCAAGCAAACCAACAGTCGCACACTCATCACAGTTCCCTCCAATCAGTCGCCGATGGGGACCACGCAATCACAGCAGCGGCGCAAACAGCTTGCGAACATTATCATCCAGCATAATTTGCTGGTGATTGAGGAAGACATCTACGGTATGTTCGCTAACCCTGCTCCTCTGTCTAAGTATGCGCCTGAGCACTGCCTGTTGCTGTCCGGTTTTAGCAAGTGTTTAAGTGGCGGTCACAAAGCTTCGTTTATCGCCTCTAAACACCCGTTAATGGCAAAACTTGCTGAACGAGTGATCGAAACTATTTGGTTGGTGTCAGCCAGTGCCGCCAGTCACATTATCACCGCCATTGAAAATCAATACTTGGACAAAGCCATCGCACATGTTGCCAGCTCTAATGCTGATAAAAACGCCATTCTAGGAAAAATCTTGGGTGTCACACTCAATTTAAATAGCCCCCATCACTGGATTGCAAGCTCTGCTGAATTTATCCAGCAAGCGGCAAGTGCTGGGGTTATTTTGGCGCACAGCGATCATTTTGGGGTCGATAATAAGAGCAAGCAAGTGCACTACCGTATCGGGGTAAATGGCATCAGTATCGAAAAAGTAAAGCAGGCGGCGATTATTTTGGCGGGGATTAAGGTGTGAGTTGGAAAGTTGGAAAGTTGGAAAGTTGGAAAGTTGGAAAGTTGGAAAGTTGGAGTATTAATCAGCGTAGCCCAACCCTTTAGTAAGCACTTAGCGGCTAATAATATCGATGAGCTTAGCGCAAGCCGTGCTTAATTCACCGCTGTTATCAATGCGTAATGCGTCGCTATCAACGCAGGCAGAAAGTTCTGCATGTCTGGCAAGTCTGGCTTCAATGTCACTTGCGCTCTCGCGTGCGCGGCTGATCAAACGCTGTTTTAGGATGACTGGGTTCACATCGATATAGATAATTTGTAAATTAGGATGCAGTGTTTTTGCCCTCTCTAAATACCCGCGTGAACCATTCACCAACACATTCATACCGCTATTTAACCATTGATCAATTTCGATACCTAAGGCGTACTGACAGTTATTGGCAGCCCAGTGCATTTTGAACAAACCCCTGGCTTTTCTGACCTCAAACTCATCGCTCGATAGCGCCACATGATTTTCGCCACCAGCATCAGCCAAGCGGGTAATATAGCGGTGGGCGATGAGGGTATTGCCCTTTGCGGCAAGTTGCTCACGCGCCGCATTTAAGAGCGAGTCTTTACCTGCACCTGAAGCACCTATGATGTAGTAGAGGGTAGCGGGCATTAGCGGGTTCTCTCTTATTTGATGTAGAGGCACTTTATGTAGAAGCACTTTATTTAGACGTACTTTATTTAGACGTACTTTATTTAGACGTACTTTATTTAGACGTACTTTATTTAGACGTACTTTAGCAAGGTTTTGGCCTAGCGAGCTAGTTCTTTAGTGATCAGCGAGACTTCGGTTGACAAAAACAAATGTCTAATTAGCACAACACTACTGACACTAGGCTGTCAGTAGCTAGAGTATACACTTACTCTTTTTATGCAGTGGATAAATGACCATGCAATTTGACCGAGATTTAGCATCCAAATATAAAACCCTCTTTTTACAGGTAAGGGCTCTGCTACTGGAAGATAGCGCCGTATTGGAAATCAAAAAACCGCGCATTACGACTTATCAATATGCTGGCACGGGTCTGTGTCATGTCAGAACAAGACCTAACGGTGTTGATATTGGTTTTTTAAAAGGCGTGCAGTTAATAGACGAGCTGGCGTTATTAAAAGGCAGTGGCAAAAAAGTCCGAGTATTACAACTAACACACTACTCCAAACAACAGCTTACTTATTATATCAACCAAGCTAAAAAAATTAACGGCTGAACTATATGCCCCCTGCTTAAAGAGCAATACTGACAAGCTAATTACGCCTCCAAAGAAATCCCAGCAATCCCCTTCCTGTCAGCTGACTTTCATTATCGCACAGAAGATGTACACTAGATGAACAGTGATTTTCAGACAAGAGACTTCACCACCTTGTGCACAGCGCTGTAATTTGAAGTAGATACAATTAAGACACTATTTATCAATGTTCGACCATACAAACAGCACAACACAGATCCTCCCTCTCGCAGAGCGAGAAGGCATTATTAAACTCATTGTTTATATAGCACCCGATAATCAAGGAGATATTTATGAAGAAGATATTAGGTTATCTCTGTTTATGCTTCTCATTTACGCTGTGGGGAATAATCGCTCTGCTGGCGTTTATTGATCTCTCAAAAACGACCCTGGCAACAGCGACCACCCTCTTGATTATCGGCTCAGAGGTGCTGTTTGTTGTCGCATTAGGGCTATTAGGTAAAGAAGCGTGGCAGGAAATCAAAGCCTTTTTTCATCGCAAATAATTGCACTGAGCCACATTAGAATTAGTAATGGCTCGCTTTCAATACTCGCGCCCACACTCGATGAAAGAGAATCACGCAGATGCGAATTTTAGCTTTTAGCTTTTAGCTTTTAGCTTTTAGCTTTTAGCTTTTAGCTTTTAGCTTTTAGCTTTTAGCTTTTAGCTTTTAGCGCATTGAGCCTTTCATTCACTTCGACACGATCCTGTTGAGAAAAGACATTGACCCCAATCTTCAGCTCTTTCACTTTCCCCGCTCCACTCACGACAATTTTACCACGCTGTGTGCTCACACTATCCACGTCTGCAAACAGCATTTCTTTTACACCAAATAAGGTAGGTGCATAACTAAAGCGATCGTCTTTAAAGGTCAGCACATTGCGCGCACGATGCACAAAACTAATGGCAATGATAAACCCACCCATCACTAACAGCAGTGGCGATTGCGTTTGTGATATAAAATAGAGGCCAAAAACAAACAACAACCCACCGACTATCAGCATGAAATTTACTTGTGTAGCACTCAGTTTATAGCTTTTTGTCATGGAGCCTCTTTATTGTTTAATTTATGAAATCATCGTCAGTATTAATACAAATCAATTTCGCCAAATGCTTTTCCTGACGTCACTATTATATACAAAATATCAGTACGGTTAAGCCACACTCTTTGCAATGTTATTTAAACAAGCACTGTTTGAAGGTTTTCAAACTACTGTTCACTAAATCCTGCCTCCAGTTACCTATAGACACTAACTCAAACATTAAGATTAATGTAAACTGAACATATTATTCAGTTAATCGACCTGATGCTTAAGCTCCCCTGCTACTTTAATCTAATCAAGATGAAGTCGACTGAGCCTAGCTTATCAAGCAGTTCCTCGCAGCTTGCGATGGGACAGAGAGTTCGGAGGTTCCCATCGCAAATACTCATTTAAAGCTCAATCTGCAAATTTTCATCATGCAACTATTTTGCGCCACTTCAGTTATTGGCGCTGAACACTCCCCTACCAATCTATCCCATAGAATGCATGGGGTAATCAGAAGCCATACTCTGAAAATTCAAAACTGGGCCAATTCTACTATGATCGTCAATTACCTGTTACAAAACACAAAACTTTCTTTAACAAAAGTAAAACAGCTAGATAGTCAATGGCGACAGGGAAAACAGCAAGCCTTAATAGCACAGCTACAAAGCAATGATATTAGTAAATTCCTGCAGAGAAGAATTGAAAGCAGTCAACTCTATCTCGAGGCATTTATTTGCGACGATACGGGGGCGATCGTCGGCCTTTTTCCCAAAACTACTAATTATTGGCAAGGTGATGAAACCAAGTTCACTAATAGTTTTGAGAAAGGTATAGGCAGAGTATTTCTTGGACCTTTAATATTTGATGAGAGTACAAAGACTTACGCCACGCATATCTCAGTCCCTATTCGCTCCTGGAACAAGACTATTGGTGTATTAATTGTCGGGTTGAGAAACATCAAGTAGTTAGGTTTTCATACGAAGACTCCACAGTGACTATTGCTCTGCTCTTTTTGCTACCCCAAGGTACAAATACAGCATCGCAATACCGTAATAAAGCTGCTTTAGCAGCGTTTATGGCTGGTACCAACGAATATCAAACGACCAGCCGATTTGCCTAAATAAGGTATTACTATCGTGTTTTCTAGGCGATCAGGATCCTAGAGTCGACAACATTTGTCAGTGCTCTTTAGAAAAGTTATGTAAAGTTTATCTCCTTTGACGACTCAATCACTATAATCAATTAACTCAAGGGAGTTTCAGTAATAAATCATAAATATACTACCTAGCCGTTATCGCAGGGAGAGCACAATGAACAAAATTTTTCTATCTTTGACAGCAGCACTAGGTTTGCTTACTTGCTCGGCACAATTATTGGCAACCCCGCTAGATTATAAAATTGATGTCTGGGCTGATAATTGGTTTAGCGCCTACCTTGATGGTGCTCCATTGCTCGAAGATTCCGTGTCAATAAAGACAGAGCGATCGTTTAATGCCGAGAGCCTTCAGTTTTCAGCATCCGCCCCTTTTGTATTTGCCTTCATCGTTAAAGATTTTAAGCAAAATGATACGGGCCTTGAATACATTGGCTCTAGACGACAGCAGATGGGAGACGGTGGTTTTATCACTCAAATCACCAATATGAGCACTGACAAAGTAGTCGCTAGCTCTAATGCGACAATGCGCTGTACTGTTATCCATAGAGCGCCTTTAGAGTCCAGTTGCGTCTCCGCAAAAAAACCAATCGCCGGGCAAGGTGCTTGCCAATTTCAGCGCTTGCCTGAACCTCAAAATTGGCAATCAGCCACCTTTGATGACAGTGCCTGGCCGCTTGCCATCGAGTATTCGGCCGCTGCTGTTAGGCCCAAACAAGGTTACAATCAAATTTCATGGGATAGCAGTGCCAAGTTAATTTGGTCGGATGACTTAGAAAAAGATAATACGCTACTCTGTCGTTTAAGGGTCGACGACACTCTAGATACGAGTAGTGCTCCAGCTGATAATACCAAGCGACATTCACACTTTAAACACTTCTCCAATGTTAGTACTCGTGTATCGGGGAGTCACCTGCAGATTGCATCAAACGGTATTCCCGAGCACAATATGATGGAAGGCATCACTAACTGGCAACAGCAAGTGCCGGTACCGCAAGACTACACGGGGAGTAATAGCTGGCAGATTCCTCTTCATCCGGTGCTCGCAAATTCCCCCATGTTATCCAAAGAGCATTTTCATAAAGGCGCTGTGGCGATTGCAGTTAATGGCGTCCCTATCTTTAATGCCTTAAATAATCGTGGTGAATACGCCGCTGACATCGGAGAGTTAGATCACTGGGGTGGGCACAGCGGTAAAGCGGATGACTACCACTACCACTTAGCGCCTGAGCATTTAGAAACTCACGTAGGTGCAGGTAACCCTATCGCCTATGCGCTAGATGGTTTCCCCTTATATGGCAAAACTAATAAACCTCTGGATAAGTATCTTGGAAGAATGAACGAAACGGGCAGCTATCAATATCACGCTGTCGATTATCCTCCTTATTTTATCGCGGGCATGCGAGGCGTGGTGAAAACGGATGCTGCTGGCAACGCCCCAGAGGACCAAATCGTCCCTCAGCCTAGGTCTCTCCCGGTGAGAAATAAAGATTACGGCCCGCTAAAAGGCGCAAGCATTACGCTGTTCAAACGCATTAGTCAGCATAACTATAGCCTTGAGTACCGGATAGGGAAGATTGACAATGCCATCAACTATAGCTGGGATGATAGCGGTCACTATGTGTTTCGTTACCGCACTGGGAAAAAACCACAAACAATTGAAAATTACTCTGTTAACAGGCAACTCCCTGACAGTAAAATGAGCCCAAAAGAGAACGCAAAAAAAACCTTAAGAGCCGGCCATAAAGGCAGAAGGTTCTGTGGTGATAACCTCTGTGACAATACTGAGACCAAACACAGCTGTCCCGCGGACTGCTAAACTACAATAGCGTAATTCTGCAGACAATTGGCCACTTACTGCCAGTCAATAATCTAGTGCGCTCCGGTATTCTAGCCTGTATTATCCCAGTAAAATGTGACACTTAGGAAACCACCATTAACTAATTTATAACCTTATTTGGAGCACTCATGATTGAAAGAAAACCCGGTGTTTATCAAGGCCGTAACAAATCTTCTGCCTACAAAGATTTAGTGTGGAGTGTGGCAACCTCAGCAGATACGACACTCGACATACAAGGGCAAACCCAACTAACACTAGCCACCATAGCGCAGAATCTAGTAGAGTTGGGCAGCGATAAATACTCAATTGTCTCCGCTCAAGTCTATATTGCTGATATGCAAGCTAAACCATTAATGGATAAAGTATGGTGTGAATTCTTTGGCGACAACCCACAGCACTGGCCGCAGCGGGCCTGTTTAGGGGTTAATCTTGAAGGGGACGTTTTAATTGAAATAACAGTCACGGCAGTGCGCCCAGCTGAAGCGGCTAACAATAGCTCTAGCCACCAACCTTACAGCACCATTCGATGATTTGTTAAAACTGCAACAGGCGCCTTTACACAGCGCTTAACAGCTTTTCACCCGCAAAATGCGCTGCTAAGTTGTCAACAACCAGCTGCGCCATTGCGCCCCGTGTTTCATGAGTACCACTGGCGCAGTGCGGTTGTAATACAACATTCTCTAAATCTAACAGCGCTGGCGGTACATTAGGCTCATTCAGAAAGACATCCAAACCAGCACCTGCAAGCTCCCCAGCCACTAACAACTCTACAAGTGCTTGCTCATCAACCACAGAGCCCCTGGATATGTTAACAAAGTAGCCATTGCCTCCCAGTGCCCTCAACACTTCTTTTGAGATCAACTGCTCAGTTTCTCGCCCACCGGGAATAGCGGGAATCAGCACATCCACCTCATCTGCGAGGTCCACTAAGTTATCGAAGTAAGTATAACTGCTGTGCTCTTTTTGAGTGCGTCCGTAGTAGCTAATTTTCATTCCCAGTGCCTGCGCTCGTTTGGCAATCGCCTCACCAATTCGACCTAAGCCGACAATACCCAGATGTTTTTGACCAAGACTGGTATTTAACGGTGCCATACCTTGTTCCTGCCAGCGTCCTGTCGCTATCCAGCGACTCCCCAATTGCAAACGGCGGACACTGGCTAACATGAGCATTATTGCCATGTCTGCCACATCGTCAGTCAGTACATTTGGGGTATTGGTCACTGCAATGTTACGCGCTAAACAGTGATCAACACATAAGGTGTCTAACCCAACGCTCGACGATGCCACTATCTCTAAGTGCGGTAATTGCTCCAGCAAACATTGACTAAAGCCTCCACCGTGGGTCGTGACTACCGCCCTAATTTTTTCGCCTACTTGCGCAAGCATTGCGCTTTTCCCTGCTGCATCAGCAAGATCATAGCGATGCAAATGATAGCGCTGACTTAGTAAATCCATCTGTAAAGGCTGATTTGGCCGAACGACCAATACCTCAATTTTGTTATCCATCTAACGTCCACCGCTAACAAATAGGTTAAATTATGGCTGCTCTTCTAGTTTATTTGCGTACTTCGCCTGCAAAGCCTCAAGAGACATAGGTTTACAGTAATAATAGCCCTGTACTGTGTTCACGCCAATCTTTTTCAAAATATCAACTTGCTCTTTACGCTCTACCCCCTCTGCTGTCACAGAATAGCCATTGGCCTGGCATACCGTGGTCAGCGAGGAAACAATGATATTACCTTTATCCTCAATGCGATCAATCATGCTCTTATCAATTTTTATGATATCAATAGGGTAGTCAATTAACTGAATAATAGAGGTATAACCTGAGCCAAAATCATCGAGTGCCAACTTAAAGCCCACTTTTTTAAGCATTGACAAATTACTGCGTACTAACTCAGTGACTTTGGTAGAAAAGGTCTCTGTTATTTCCAAAATAATACAGTTGACGTCTACCTCGGTACCGCGTAATACATCCAGGAAGCGATCGATAAAATCGTGGGTGTCTAATTGCGCTGAAGATATATTAATAGATACTTTAGCTTCTGGGCCAAACGCCGCTAATAACTGTGGTATTTGCGATAACACTGTTTTAAACACCCACAGGTCAATAGCTTTAAAAACCCCCTTGCGCTCGGCAATCGGTATAAACTCATCCGGAGAAATATGCCCTAGTTCTGGAGAATACCAGCGGATTAGCGCCTCTGCGCCTATCGGTTTTAGGGTATGTATATCGATGATAGGCATATACAACAAATGAAACTGTGAAAAATCGATAGATTGAAGCTGTAATTCAACTAGGAACTCACGCTGCGCTTTTTGTGCTAACTCCTGAGAGAAAAAGGCATATTGGTTTTTACCATTTCTCTTAGCCTGATACATCGCCCTATCTGCATTGACAATCAACTGGCTCGGAGTGTCTCCATCCCTTGGAAAAACGGAGATACCAATACTCGCTGATACAGGTAATTTGCCTATTTCAGAATCAAAACCATCATCAAATACCGATAATACTCTCAAGGCTATATGTTTGATGATGGCATCATCCTGATAATCGTAAATGACCACGCCAAACTCATCCCCTGCTAAACGGGAAACATCGCAAATACGATCCATAACGATGTCAGTCGGCCTTAGCAAAGAGCGTAATGCGCCGGCAAACTCAATCAAAAAAACATCGCCTGCCTCATGTCCATAGTTATCATTAACATGTTTAAAGTTATCAATATCAATATACAACAGTGATATTTTCCGAGTTTTTTTACTGCGGGTAATCAGTCGATCCAACAAATCATTGAAAACATTTCTGTTATTGAGCTTAGTTAAATGATCGGTATTAATCATCACTTGGCTTTGATCATAAGACGCTTTTAACCTTGAATATAAATCGTAATAGGCAATATTTAACAAGCTAATTTCATCTTGATGCGGCGCTGGTTCTGGAAAAGATTTACCGTTATTAACATCGATTATCTTTTTTCTTAGCGCCAGAATGGGGTTAGTAATATTTTTACTGATAAAATAGAGTAAAGAGTAAGAGATGACGATGACAAAGCAAATAGTGTATAAAAATATTTTAGTTAACAACTCTTCTAAGTATTTTTTCACCTCTTCATCTTGGTAGTGAATATTAAGCCAAAAATCTTCAAGTATTTCTTCATTGACTATTAATTCATATTTACTGGAAAGGTTTTTTGGCTTATTTTTTATACTGTATAAACTAACATTGTATCCGGTTTTATTGAGTTTGCGCGATATTTTATCAAGTGATAATAAATCAAACATAACCACGATTGTTTTCGCTTTCAGATAATCCTTAGACAGAGGTGGCTGCATAGTTAGTGGATTTAAAACACGCGCATTAATCAATTGACTGTGGCCGTCAATATTCAGTATATTCTCAGTCGAAACCTGCTGCTTGTGACGCATTTCTTTAACGTAACTGAGTAACGTGTCACTCGGCGTTGAGAATGGGTCACCATCTGAAGAGTAGAAATAGGTCGTTTCCCCGTCGGCGTCAAGCACCGCAATGACTAACATGCCGATATCGTGCTGAGCCAAATCTGACACTAATTTGGTCAGATTATTTTCAATCGAATATACCAACAGCTCTTCATTTTCCTCTACAAAAACTTTCTTCAATAGCGGACTGCTAATCAAGGAGTAAAGGTATGCATCTGAAAAGCTAGCGTAATAATCACTGATGAACTGCATTGTTTTTAACTGTAAAGTGAGATTAATTCTCTCTTGTTTTAAAAAAGAATTTTTCTCTAATTCATAGACTAGCGCACCTATAAATATTGAGCCTATAATAATAATAGGCACGATAATTAGCCAAATTCTATAATTTAGCTTCATGGTTTGCTGCGCCCTAGCTGATGAACAATTCTATTGCGAAGCCGAATTGAACTGTTGCTTAATACACGATAGAACTCACTGTCTTTAAAGACATCAGCACTGGGAAATATCGTGTTATCAGAAAGGTATTGTTCGCTCACATGCTGCAGGGCCTTGATATTGGGGGTGGCTACCCATAACTCTTGTGCATTAATAGCCGCTATTTTCGGGCGATTAATAAAATTAATGAAAGCAGTGGCGGCTTGTTTCTTGGTCGATGAGGACAAGATACTGATACAGTCAAGCCACACAACTGTCCCCTCTTTAGGGACTACGTAAGCCCACTTCGGCTTAGAGTCTGCATGCTCTAAAGAGGACTGATCACCACTGTAAGCCAGTGCCATATGCACTTTATCTCTATTCCCTGCAATCGCATTATAACTGACAATGTATTCATAACTTAGCACGTGCTCCTTTTGCGCAGCCAGTAGCTTATAAGCAGCCTTTAAATCGTCAATTTTTTCGGTGTTAATCGACAGACCAAGTAACTTTAATGCTGGTATTAAGGTATCAGTAGTGTCTAGTTGCATGTTGATATGGTTCTTATGCGCGTTTTGTGGGTCCAACAGATCAGCCCATGATGTAGGAGCAGGGATCACTTTATCTGATCGATAGGCTATTCCCAGTGTACCCCACAGGTAAGGCATGCCGTATTGGCCGCAACTGTTTCGCCACTTCCCCTCTAAATTGTCACGACTTTCTTTAAAATCATTAGTGAAAGGTACTAGTAGATTGTTTTTGCCAAAGAGCTTTGTTGATATAGAATCAACCAACACTAAATCGATACCTTTTGTTGCCTGACTGGCAACAAGCTCATCGCGCTCGTTATCTCTATCAAATACAAGAATTTCAATGGTATGTCCGGTCTCTGACTCGAATTGATCTATAACACTTTGTGATATGTAGTCTTCCCAATTATAAAAAACTAAATTATCAGCATTTGATAAGCTAGCGATACTCATCAAACAACAGGTGAACAATAGATTAACAGCTTTACGCATAGGTATCCTTTCCCTTAAACAAAAGATAAAGAGCAAGTATTATTATTATAAAATATTGCCAGCTTGAACGTATATAATTCCTTTTCTTATATCCGTCTGCACTTATTTTTTGTTTTGTTACGGGTAATCAGAGGCCATTGAATAGAGATCACTATTTACACTCAGCACTGTCAGTACAACCTTCGATAGGTTACTAATCACTGTTTTAGAGCATCAGATTGAAGACTATTTACACTGTGCAACTAGTAAACCAAAGTTCAGCACTGAACTCTAAAAATCAGCATTAACTATTTGTTATATAAATATTATTATCAGCATATACTTTCGCTTATTGGATAAAACTTTTGCTCAATTGGTAATAGATCAGTCAGCTCTTTGCTGCCTTTTAATTTTGTAATAGCATGAATCATGGACTGCAATCCGGGTTTTATGATAAAAACTCTCGGTTCTAAAAAAATGCCCAATGACCACATACCAAGAGTATTTCACATTAGTTTGCATACTCCTGAACAATATAATTTGCGTAAGTTCGCAATTTTATCCAAGCTTTGTAGGCTAGTTAGCACTTATACTCTGTTTAATCTTTAAACGGTATCTGATGATGAAACAGTCAAACCAATTTCAATATGCAAAAAGCCAGCACTTGGAGCAGGTGAGTGTTTTACAGGCAACGATGCGGGATTTCTCATACTCAAAACACGCTCACGAAGAGTATTCTTTTGGTGTCACTTTAACGGGCCGGCAGGATTTTTTTGCCAAAGGCAAATTCCATCGTAGTTTACCAGGTAACGTGATCGCCTTTAATCCGGGAGAAGTGCATGATGGTCACTCAGGCGTTGACGCTGCGTTACAGTATAAAATGTTATACATACACCCAGAGCAGCTAGCTCCAATGCTTAAATGTGCCGGTATTAAACACTATAGAAAATTTGAAATAGCGCAAACCCTATTAGATGATAAAACGCTGCGCGCACATTTTCTGCAAATGGCACAGTACATTGAACACCCTGACGATAACAAATTAAAACAAGAGTGTGAGCTCTTTCAGATAGCGCATTGTCTGGCGCAGAGACACGGGGCCGATGTCCACCAGCAAGCATCGACTAAAGCAGACACTTTATTACTGCGTGCTAGGGACTTTATCCACGAGAACATACATCGTACCACTTCTCTCAATGAGATAAGCAAGCAGGCACACCTCTCCAAATATCATTTCTTGCGCATGTTTCGTCAGCATTTTGGCATCACGCCCCACCAGTACATCCTCAACTATCGGCTAAACCTTGCTCGCTGCGATTTAGAGTCCGGCGCAGCTCTAGATGATTTAGTCTATAAATATGGCTTTAGTGATTTAAGTCATTTCAATCGGCGCTTCAAACCGGTTTTTGGAGTGACCCCCAAACAATATCAACAGCTATTCCTAAGCTAGTTTTCACCTAGAAACTAATGCTTTTCGGCTCAGCTTCTAACTTAAAATTAGCGCTTCTTTCTACCCTTATTCTGTTACTTCCAGGAGATTCAACATGGTTGAAATACTCGCGTTCGCCTTCGGTATTATGTATACCCCAGGACCGGTTAATTTACTTAGCCTGAGTGCCGGTTTAAACGGTCATATTTACTCGACATTACGCTTTTGCGCTGGCGTAGGTTGCGCGATGTTAGTGTTATTACTTATATTTGGGTATGGCGGGTCACTGCTCATTAATAAAGAATATCAACTTATTATCAGTATCTTAGGTAGTCTCTATATATTTTATTTGGCGGTAAAAATCCTATTGGTCAGTTTTAAAACCAATCAAGCAAATACAACCTCGAATCAGCTCTTAAATTTTAAAGCTGGTTTCATGATGCAGTTGCTAAACCCAAAAGCCTTAGTCGTCATTTTACCGATTGTCACCGTACAATTTCCCGCTTTACAGATTTCGGGAAGCGCCATCATTACTTGGTCGATATTATTAGCGAGCATGGCTTTTGGTGCGCCCAGTAGTTATCTGATCATTGGCAGTCGCCTTGGGAAATTTATTCACATACCCCGCTACTTCGGGTTGTTTAATTTAACTATGGGGTTAGTCCTTTTATATGTCGCTGGTGATATTGCCTATCACCACGTCTATTTACAGTGGCCAGTTTAAGTAGGCATATATGCCAATAAAATTTGAATAGCTGATAGCTACTCACATCATCGCAGACCTAGCAGGTAAGTCATCGTCTCGACAGATATGACTATAAATCGTCGATGTATCTGCTATTATCGCTACTTTTTTGAGACCCTCTTGTGAAATTATTTGCTCTGCTTAAACTGACCAAATCAACGACACTGTTATTGTGTGTAATTTTTTGTTTACAGGCGCTAGCGCAAACAAAAGACGGCATAGACTTAGAAGCGGTGATGAAACAAATGCGCTTTGAATATATCCAAGCGATGAAAAGTGAATCAACTGAACGGTTTAGCCAGCATCTTAAGAACTTTAAGCAGCAGTTAGTGATTGCGCAACAATTCCCCTTCAATGAACAAAGAGTAGAGAAGGCAACCCAAGGACTCAATAAAGTATTAAGCGTTGTTAACCAATTAAAACTGCCCATCACTGCAGATGAACTTCAAGAAGCCAAGCGGGCACTGCATATCATCGATGATTTAAGAGACGAATATCACGATAAAAAGCCCAGTTTATGGGAGAGGTTTTATGAGATGTTTTTTGGGCCCGATGAAAAAAATCCGCCGCTGATATTACTGCAATAGCCAAGCGCTGTACCGCTTCACGATAGCTCAACGATTAAGCGCTGAAAAGCAGTATAAACGTGACTTAGAAAAGAAATCTTGTTTCATCTAATTGAGAGATGAGACAAATTTTCCAGCTTGCAAATGCAGTAATAACTAGTGCATATTTTTTCGTTATTCAACAACTCAATTTATCTTTAGTAAGCTGCGATAACAGAAAATTCAACTAACAAATCCGGCCTTGCCATGCGCGCTTCTACACAGGCACGAGCTGGTTTTTCATAATCGGTTAGCCATACATCCCACACCGCATTCATTGCTGCAAAATCTTTCATATCACGAATGTAAATTGTGACCGATAACATTTGGTTTCTACTACTACCCGCTTGGACTAACAAATCATCAATTTTTTCCAAACAGCGCTGAGTTTGCTCTGCTATATCCCAAGCTGGATCACAGGCTGTTTGGCCACACAGATAGACGGTTTGGTTATGCTTGACGATGCGACTCATACGCTGTGTTGAATCAATGCGCTCTATGCTCATATTAATCTTCTTTTGTCGTTAAGCTTGCTTCTAGTGCAGCCATGCGTACTTCTAAGGCTTCAACTTTTTCACGTGTTCTAGCCAACACTGCAGACTGAGCTTCAAACTCATCCCTTGTGACTAAATCTAACTTAGACAACGCACTTTGCAGCAAACTTTTGAGTTGATCTTGTCCGGGTAGTTCGGCGCCTTTGGGCAGATTGTTAATTAATGACGAGAACTGTTGGGAAAGCCCTTCGATTATCTTTTCATTCATGGCGAGGAATCCTATTAACTTCACAAAATTGAACATTGATTGTGCGCAGTATAACACAACCTAGAAGGCTGTCTGACCCTGCCAGTCTTAAATATATCAATGAATTTCAAGCCCCAAAGACGCCGCCGATAAGGCTCCAGAAAAGGTTACCCGTTGGATCCCTTAAGCGCTAGCACAACAAAACAAGCAACTTTATGGTTCAACATAGGTTGTTCACCCTCGCACCATTTTAGAGCATCGCGTTATATCGCACTGACCAAAATAGCGCATTGAACTTTCATTTAAAGGCAAAGTTCAAGCGTTTTCAAACAAAAAATAGTTGGCATAGTTTTCGCTTTATCCTGTTTACTAATAAAAATACTCATTTAACTACTGGAGATTACTATGGAGTCAATCGTTGGCAATTTAAGTGCTGACCTAACTCAACTTAAGTACGCATTAGATACTTTTTACTTTCTAATATGCGGTGCTTTAGTGATGTGGATGGCAGCGGGTTTCGCAATGCTTGAAGCGGGTTTGGTTAGAGCTAAAAACACCACTGAAATTTTAACTAAAAACATCGCTTTGTATGCTATCGCTTGTACTATGTACCTGCTAGTAGGCTACGAAATCATGTACAGCTCTGAAGAAGCGGGCATTATCCCAAGCCTTGGTTTCTTGATCGGTGCTGAAAATGAAGTAGCCGCTGTGACAGCGGGCGGTGATGACGCTCCTTACTACTCGGCTCGCTCTGACTTCTTCTTCCAAGTGGTATTTGTTGCTACTGCAATGTCTATTGTCTCTGGTGCTGTCGCTGAGCGTATGAAGTTAACATCTTTCTTAATCTTCACGGTTGTCATGACAGGCTTTATCTATCCAGTCAGCGGTTACTGGACTTGGGGTAGCGGCTTCCTAAGCGAAGCGGGTTTCTCTGATTTCGCAGGTTCTGGTATCGTACACATGGCAGGTGCTGCTGCAGCACTAGCGGGTGTTTTACTACTGGGCGCACGTAAAGGTAAATACGGCGCGAACGGTAAAGTTAATGCAATCCCTGGTGCAAACTTACCCCTGGCAACACTAGGTACATTCATCCTCTGGTTAGGCTGGTTCGGTTTCAACGGCGGTTCTGAGCTTAAACTTTCAGATGTCGGTGAAGCAAACTCTGTCGCACAAGTGTTTGTTAACACTAACGCAGCCGCAGCAGGTGGTGTAATCGCCGCACTACTCACAGCACGTATTCTGTTTAATAAAACAGATTTAACCATGATACTTAACGGTGCATTAGCAGGCTTAGTTGCCATTACTGCCGACCCGCTTTCTCCGGATGCTCTTAGCGCTACTGTTATTGGTGCCGTCGGTGGTGTGTTGGTTGTTCTTGCAATCATTGGCCTCGATAAGCTTCGTATCGATGACCCAGTCGGTGCTATCTCCGTTCACGGTATTGTGGGAATTTGGGGACTACTAGCCGTTCCACTGAACAATGGTGATGCGTCTTTCGGTGCACAGCTATACGGAATCGCAGTAATCTTCGCTTGGTGCTTCGGTGCAAGCCTAGTGGTTTGGAAAATTCTACAAGTCACTATCGGAATCCGTGTCACTGAAGAAGAAGAATTCCTCGGTAGCGACATCGTTGAATGCGGTATGGATGCATACCCAGAATTCAAACGCTAATTTATCCTCACCATTTGCAGCTCAAGCCGTAAATGTTGGAATTAATGGGTCACAGCTTGTGTTAATCATATGAAAGTATCTATAATCATTACACTTTTATGTTTAAACGCTCACTTGCATTAAACGTGGCCCACTCTAATAAGGAGAGAATCATGAAATTAGTCACAGCTGTGATTAAGCCATTCAAACTTGATGATGTGCGTGAAGCACTTTCAGAAATTGGCATCCAAGGTATTACAGTTACTGAAGTCAAAGGCTTCGGACGTCAAAAAGGTCACACTGAGCTGTACCGTGGTGCTGAGTATGTTGTCGATTTTTTACCAAAAGTAAAATTGGAAGTGGCTATCGATGACGGTATGCTTGATCAAGTTATCGAAGCGATTACTAACACTGCCAACACTGGAAAAATTGGTGACGGTAAGATTTTTGTATCTCCACTGGAGCAAATCATCCGTATCCGTACCGGCGAGACTGGCGCAGACGCTGTGTAATTTAAGCTAATGCCCAAAAAAAGCCGCTGTTATCAGCGGCTTTTTTATGCACTAATTACCGTTTTTTTTGTAAAACTAAAACCGCTACCGATCGATACCAGACAGATGTTTTCCATGGCACTTTGTAAGCCTCACACTGCAGGCGAACCCTATCGCTAATGACCAGATCCCTGCAATTTCAATATTAGCTTTACCCGCAACCCACTCGGTTTTACTTGCTCTAATAGCAAGTCCCCATGCTGACTCTGCATTGCCTGCTTAGCGATGCCCAGTCCCAGACCATGACCATCAACATTAGTATCTAACCTAAAAAAAGGCTCGCATAACCGCTCAAGCAAGTGCTCATCTACACCGGGGCCGTTATCTTCCACCGCGATTTGAATACGCTGGCCATCTAAACAAGAAACCCTAATTGAAATCTTACTGTCACTATCAGTGTGTTTGATCGCATTACCAAGCACATTACTAGCGGCACGCTCCAGTAGCGCACTAGAGCCCATCACAGCGGTCTCAACATCTGGATCGATAATTAGCTCTATCTGACGCTCTGCTTGTGTGAAACTAATATCTGCCACTAGCTTTTTCAGCAAAGGCAACACATCAAATTTACTATCTCTAGACTCTTGCTGCTGTAACTTTGCCAGCGCCAATAGCTCATCAATCAAACGACTTAAACGCTCACACTCTAATTGCACACGAGCAACCGCAGGGTGGCTGTCTCCAATTTGCTGCTCAATAATACCGCTAGCTGCCAACAACCTTGCCAGTGGCGCTCGCAACTCGTGCGATACATTCTGGAACAACTGCTGCTGCCCTTTTAAAGTACCCTCAACATGTTCAGCCATTTGATTGAACTCACGTGCAAAATCGCCTATTTCATCGCCTCTGAGTTGCAATTTGTTTTCAATACGCACACTGTACTCTCCCGCCTGCAATCGTTTCACATATTGGCGTAGTTTATTCATAGGTCTGACCACAATAGCGCTGACAATAAAGCTCGCGATTGTTGAACTCAATAAAATCAACAATGCCTGTACCGAGAAGATAAAGCCCTGCCAACGCGCCAAGCTATTGGGCGGTGGATTAATACGATAATGTACTTTATAGACCTTCCCTGAATCAGAGATCACCTTTATTTTGTGTCGCTTACCCGGACCATCATTAAAAGTACCTAATATTAGCTTCCCTTGATCATCTTTAATCACCACCGAAGGCCCCATCTTATGCCCGCTATCCCAAAAAGGCTGTGATCGCTCGTCGCGGCGCTTCTTTCTGCGCTCATACAGCCCCTGTTTACTAGGGTCTGCCTCATATCTATCCAAAAAGCGCTGCGCCTCAAATCGAATGCGATAGTCAATCTTTGATTTAAAGTTATCCTCTTCTGCCAGCTCCCCTATTACAATCACAGTTAGCATCATGACCGCAAAACTTGATAGCCAAAGTGAGAGAAAGACCTTCCAATAGAGGCGATTAAATCTAAACATGTGCAGTATCTATAGCTAGGTTCGGTTTTTCTAAAATAAACAGATAACCTTCACCTCTAATTGTTTTAATCAACTCCTGCCCTTTTAATTGTTGTGATAGCTTTTGGCGCACTCTTGATAAATGCACATCAATAGACCTGTCATAAGCGGTGAGCTCTCTGTGCAGTACTTTTTGCGTGAGCAGGGCTTTGCTGACAACAACACCAGGACTCTGCATCAGCTGATGTAAGACATTAAATTCTGCACTGGTTAAATCCATCAAAACACCAGCCACTTTAACTTCCCTCGTTGCTGGGCTCAACTTAACCCCCATCAACTCAATACTCTGGTTTTCAGGCTGTATTGTTGCGCTAAGGCTACTGCGCCTGAGCACAGCTCGAATACGCGCCAACAATTCTCTCGGGTTACAAGGCTTCGCCATATAATCATCAGCGCCCATTTCCAACCCTAAAATCCTATCAATATCGCCGCCTTTGCCCGTCAACATAATGACCGGCATACTAATGCTAGGACGTAATTGTTGCAGTAAATCCAAGCCTGACATGCCCGGCATCATAATATCGAATACGGCTAGATCAAAAGTATGCCCCGCCTTTAACAGCTCTAACGCTTGCTCCGCACTGTTGCAAATTGAGACTTTAACACCCTCATAAGTCAGGTATTGCGATAACAGTTCGGTTAATTCTTTATCATCATCTACTAATAGAAGTTCAATCTTTTGCATACTCAGGCCTCTTTATCTTTGCGACATTATATCCCCAATATTATGTTGATTTGTTCTCTTTACACAACTTTACACCTGCGAAACCCTACTTATCATTTACTTAATGCACAATTAACTCATCGAAACACAACACAGGCTAGCAACATGAAAAACAAACTAATCACCTTAATCGCTATTCCAGCTATGTTAATTGGCACCGCTAGTTTTGCCAATAACGAGCAGCAAGGCAGAGACTCCAAACGCAGTCCAGCTAAAATGTTATCACAGCTAAACCGAGTATTAGTTTTAACAGAGACCCAAAAGATTCAAATTAATGCACTTATTTTGCAGCAAAAAGAAAACCGCGATCAAGGTCTTTCACGCAGAGAAAAGCATCAGGCAATGCAGATCTCACTGGCTGAAATATTGACCTCAGAGCAAATATCAACACTAGAGGGACTCAGAGAGCAACGTAGAAAAAACCGTCAGAATTGACCCTTCGCTAAAGAAAAATTGAACAGTTTTTAAAAATTGCACAAATATATTATTATGTTGCCAGAATTGGTGACAAGGAGACTTCAAAATGAAAAACAAAACTATTGCCCTATTAGCCGTACCAGCGCTGATCGCTATCAGCACCTTCAGCATTGCCAATTCAGACAGTAAAGAGGGCTATCAAAACAACCATGAACAAGGAGAAAAGCGCGGTAAACGCGGCTACAGAAATCCTGAACGCATGCTTGAAAAGCTCACTGAGAAGCTGGGATTATCCGAACAACAACAGACGGATATAAAAGCACTATTTGCCAAGCAGAAAACCGTCAGAGATGCGGGAAAAGACTCTAGAAAAGCGCTACACGATGCAGTGCGCAACTTAGATATCAATGCCGCTGACTACGCCGACCAATTAGCAAAAGTAAAAGCGCAGGCTGGTCTTAGCGCAGAGACAAAAATTGCCAATAAAATGGCAATGAAGCAAGCAATGGCTGACATCTTAACACCTGAACAATTAAAGCAGCTCGAAGAAATCAGCATGAAAAAAGGCAAGGGCAAGGGCAAGCATAAGCAAAATTAACCCAGATTAAGACAAAGGGCGCTGTAGCGCCCTTTTTTATGTACAGGATGTACGTTATAGCGCGGTGGCATGGATGCAAAAGAGCGCATTTGTACAGGATGTACGGTATAGCGTGATAGCACGGATGCAAAAGAGCGCATTTTTACAGGATGTACGGTATAGCGTGATAGCACGGATGCAAAAGAGCACATTTTTACAGAATCTAAGGTGTAACAAGCAGGCACAAATACCAAAGAGCGGATATCTACACCAGCTACGCATGTTCAAATGGTCATGATTGTAAAAGCGTGATATCTACAGTAGCTATGCATATACTCGGTTTATAATTTAATATCGTAATCTATGACAAGTGGCGCAAATTCAGAGAAGTTTTGCTCTTTAGCAATATAACCATCATTAATGGTTTCAAGAATATTGCCAGTGGCTAATTGATAATCTAACCGCGCACCTTCATTTAGTTTACGTGCACGATTATAGTCAGGCCACCAAGTGTATTGTCTGTCCGCTTTGTTAATTTCCCGGAACGTATCAACATAGCCGAGCTCGCCAATTAACTCTTCCATCCAAGCACGTTCACTCGGCAAGAAACCGGAAATACTTTGGCTGACATACCAATTTGAGATATCAGAGGTTCTATGGGCTGTATTTAGCGTGCCGCAAAAAATAAAATCACGTCGCTTACGCTGGGTCTTTTTAAAATGTGCCAGCAAATGTTCCATAAACTGATGTTTTACAGTTTGTGCGGCATCATTTTTAAGCCCAGATGGCACTAGCAGCGAAGAAATACTGACATTTTCAAAATCAGCCTGAATAAAGCGCCCTTCGTAATCACAAAGCTCAAATCCAAGGCCTGTCATAATTGCTTTGGGTAAGTGCCTTGTATAGATCGCCACACCGGAATAACCATCGTCAAAAGCATCAAAGAAATAGGGGTAGTAACCATCTAGATGATATTTGTCATCATCCAATTGGTACTCTTTTGCACGCAAGTCTTGCAGACAAATAACATCGGCATCTTGATCAGCTAACCAAGTGAATAGGCCTTTGTCTGTAGCTTGTTCAATACCTTGGGTATTGAATGAGATAACGCGCATACTTTATTTTGCTCCTGCTTTTCGCTACTTTTTACGATATATTTAATTTTCAGACATCTTATTGATAGATATAAAAAGAAGATGAATATGCAATGGCTAATTGTATAGCTTGGCGCAATAAATTGAAATTTTATCGCTTATTTATTTCAATCCAAAGCCAATTTATTCGCTTTTGGGCATTTTATTTGTGCTATTTAGCGAATGTCTTTGTGATTAATGTTTTTTCTAAGATACTTTGCTAGATTACCTAGCTAAATAATACAGCAAGGCTCAACTTTTCATTCAGCCTAAGAGTCCGCTAGTGTAGAATATGCGCTTCTCATTAAAATTAGGGATTTGACCAAAATGCAACAATATCAACGAGAATTTATTGAATTTGCCATTGAACAAAACGTGCTTTGCTTTGGTGAATTTGAACTTAAATCAGGCAGGGTCAGCCCATATTTTTTTAACTCAGGTTTATTTAAGACCGGTCTCGCATTAGCGAAACTTGGCCATTTTTATGCCTCAGCTCTAGAAGATGCTAATCTGTCTTATGACATATTATTTGGTCCTGCTTACAAAGGTATCCCGTTAGTCGTCACAACAGCTGTCTCACTCGCTAGCGATTTCGATAAAGATGTTCCATACGTCTTTAACCGCAAAGAGGCCAAAGATCACGGTGAAGGTGGATCATTAGTAGGTTCCGCTTTAGAAGGTAAAGTGATTATCATCGACGATGTTATTACTGCCGGCACAGCAATTCGTGAAGTGATGACAATTATTAATCAAGCAGGTGCAACACCAGCAGCGACGTTGATTGCTGTTAACCGGATGGAAAAAGGTAAAGCTGAACTATCTGCGATACAAGAAGTAGAACGCGATTACAATATGCCGGTGATCAGCATCATCAACTTATCTCATATTGTTGAATACCTTACAGAAGTTGGCGGCCACGAAACGCACATCGCCGCGATACACAAATACACAGCACAGTACGGAATATAATAGCGCTGCGCATTTTGTTAGACACAGACTCTGCTATTTCAAAATGCGCTTTTGCTCAAACCTCACCGCCATATCCGCACCTGCTCCGCAACTTCCCTCACTGGTTAAATGAATAAAGTGCTGTTGTTGATATTCCACGCTTGAACAGCCCACTTGTGCAGTACAATCAAACAGCCCTGGGGTTGTGAACTTTAAAATTCGCTGTTCAGTTAAACAGCTTTGACTGTCCGCCATTTTGACCATTTCAATATTTAAAGCCGATAACGCCGCACTTTGTGCACGTATAGACAATAGTTGCTGAGAGTGATTGTTTGCCGAATTAGCGACCAGAGACGCCATTCCTGCGGCGATTAAAGCCAACACTGAAAGGACAAAAATAGCAGAGATTAAACCTAGTCCTTGCTCATTCACTATAGCGCGGCTTGAGTTATTCATCTGCAAGACTCACTGGCTGATTAATAGTCAATTGCTCGTATCCGTTACCAGCGCTAAGCAGCAAATCAAAACGTAACTTATTTTCATCTAAAGAAAAGCTAGAACTTGCTAAAAAGCCTTTCCCCACTAGTACTTTATACGGTTCTTTCGTGGCCATATTGCCGGCAAGACGCTGCTTGCTCCGCCATCTATATTGGCTGTACTTAAACAACTTATCACCCTCAATGCAGTAGCTAACAGCAGATGTTACAAAGTGCACTTTTTGCTGATCAGTGGCTGCATAGCGGTAGGGCTGGTTCAAAGTCAGTATGGATACCCCCTGCTCGTCCTTAGCTTGCTGATCTATAACGACACCCAATAATGCGGCTGACAACTCTCTTGGGGTAGCTCTGGCGATTAATGCCTGCATGCCAGTCACATCTCGTGATAATGAGATAACTTTGAGTTTCTTCGCAAGCTTTTCTTTTAGATAAAAAGCACTCGCCCTAATCGGTAACATTTCAACACATTGACTACTGGCATCTCGTGCCACACGGACCGAGCTGACGACACTTGAGCGTAGTTGGCGCTCTATTTTTTCACTACTTATGCTAACCATATTTGCCAGTGCAGCGCGTCGACTCACATCTTCCAGCCCCTGCACAGCATTGACGATAAACTGCGTACTGCCCACTGCGATGATACCGGTAATCACAATGACAATAATCAATTCAATTAATGTGAAGCCACGCTGCTGAGCTCTACTAGTAGAATAAAGCATTAGTAGCGGCCCCTATAAGTAACAAACTGTTGAGAACTACCGGTTGGGGGATTAATGAGTATGTTGATTTTCTTTAATTGGGTAGTGGAAAGTTCAAACTCACTAGCGGCGTGTACAACACTAATCTTAACCCTAAATCCGTTATAACCTGTTATTTCCTCGCCCTTTAGTGTTTTTATCTCCCCTTCATAAGCGGTGATAGCATCAAACTTAAGCGTTTCAAGTTGGTTGAGATAGAACTTACCCAAAGCTCTTGTTTGACTTTGCCATAACGGATCGGCACTGCGTGAAGCAGCATTTGACCAAACAGCCACCAGACCTGTCATCGCAATTGCTATTATAGTAATGGTAAAGATAGATTCTATTAGAGTGAAACCGGACTCAGATGCATTCGCCTTCATAGCTAAATCCTGTCGGCGCAATACAGAGGGCGTTTTCGCCAACTTGCAGTACGGTACTAAGAGAGGGGTCTGCGCTTGGCGGAAAGCTTTGCGTCACTACATCCCCTTGGGAATTAAAACTAATGGTTAAATGCTGCCCTAACAACAACACTTGCGTATCGACCACTACATCTAACGCTGTGGAAAGACTGTGGCTTTGTGAGTAACTCTCATTTTCAATACTCACCCGCCATTTATCATCGGACTCTTTAACAAGTGAAAATTCAATCGCAGACTGATTAATAACACCCAAGGGCTCTCTCTGTTGAGACATTGCCATATTCTGTGCTCGCCCAAGCAACGATTGTAGTTGATTAATAAATAAAGCCTGACGATAGACGCTAGTATCGGCAAATTTAGAGATGGCGATCGCCGATAGTATTCCTATCAGCGTCATCACTGTGATTAACTCTACTAGTGTAAAACCGCGCTGCCGAGTTATCATTGATAGTATTATTTAATAGTTACTTAAGGGTAGGTATGACAAAACCAGTCTGCTGTGAATACTCAATTTTAACATTACCACTACCATCTTTATTGTACTTAAACTCACACAGCGGCTTTTGGTAAATCACTTTAAAAGACGCACCATCAGCCGTTGAAACAGAAGGTGCATTCGCTTGCAGAACCGCGTTCCATACCTCTACACAGCCGGCAGCTGAGGGTTTCGACCCAGAACTAGCAACAGGCAACCGATTTTTGTTGATGAACAGTGGCGTTCCATCAAAGGTCATTGCTTTGCCCGGTAGTATATTCTGGGCAATCGCCTGGGCTTTAGCCAGCGCAATACCAGAGGCAAAACCACCTGCTGTCCCTTGAACTGTCGCTTTATGCGCATCTGTTGAGATATCGATAAATCTCGGTAATGCAACCGCCGCTAAAATACCTAATAGGGCGATAACCACGATCAATTCTATGATTGTAAATCCAGATTGTTGCTGTCTCATTAGCTTATTCCTATGTCACTTTTCGCAAAGCAGTATATTGAAAGTTTCGTAAACGACTATGCTCGACTTTACGATTCTCAGCTTGTAAGTGGAAATTTTATTTGGAAAATTCCCGGTTAATAATTCGTTCTAGTGAATTTAGCCACTTATATTCGATAGTTGCCTGCTGCATTAATCGCTCATCATTACTCAATTAAAGCATAGACTAAAACGGTATCGCGTTACAAAATATTCGTCTAATACTTAATTTAGTTACATAAACCCGCAACTAAACGCTAATTTTTGATTATATATCAGTTTTAAACAATACCCGCTGAACCTATGGGTGCAGCTATAACATTTTAATGTTGGTATTCAACCGAGATCTAACTGTCTGCACTCACTCTGATGCTTTAAATCCTAGTATTAGTGATTGACAGCCGAGCTTAGTTCCCAAAGCGGTAAAAATACCCCCAATGCTAGAACTAGTACTAATGCCCCGATAATGATAATTAAAATAGGTTCTATAGCACTAGATAATCCGAGTAACTTATACTCTACTTCCTCTTCATAAAAATCGGCGACCTCAGCGAGCATTTCATCCACCCTACCAGTCTCTTCTCCAACCGATAACATTTGCATTACTAACGGGCTAAACATCGCGGTGCGTTTTGCCGCACTGGTAAAACCTTCACCCCGCTCGATTCCGACGCGCATCTGATCAACCTTAGCACCCACAAAATCATTGTCAACGGCTTTTGCCACTACCGCAAGTCCTTGTTCTATTGGCATACCAGCACTTAACACAACACTGAAAGTACGTGAAAATCTAGCCAGTACTGCACGATAAAAAATAGCGCCTACCAAAGGTATTTTAAACTTTAGCTGATCCCAGACCAACTTGCCCTCAGTGCTCCTCTTCCAGCGGTAGAATAGCGTGGCTATGCCAATACAAGCTATCAGAACCTGCGGCCAATAGGCCAAACTGAAATCGGATATATTGATGAGTACTAGAGTCTGCCACGGTAATTGACCGCCAATACTATCAAATACATCTTTAAAACTTGGTATCACAAACAAATTTATAATGGCAATGAAGATTCCAATGGCAAAAAATACAAACATTGGGTAGCGCGTTGCTTGTTTCAAATTCCTAATGGTCTGGCGTTCTAAACTTAAATAACTGGCCATTTGGCTAAAAGATTCATCAATGCGACCTGTATTTTCACCGACACGAACCATACTGACGTATAAATCTGAAAAAACTTTAGGGTAGTGTGCAATCGCCTTCGATAGCTCTTGTCCTTTTTCTAAGTTATCGGCAACACCAGCTAAATTTTGTGCTATAAGTTGATTTTTCACCGTATCAGACAATCCGCGAAGCGAAGCCACAATAGGGACACCCGCCCGCGTTAAACTAGCGAGTTGCCTAGATAACATAATCACTTCGTCAAGTGAGGCCTTCTCCAGTATATCTAGTTTAAAAGGGTGTTTTGTGGCACTAGCATCTGATCCTGACTGACTTTTCAGTTCAACGTTGATACTGACAGGTATGATAGAGCGTTGCTCTAACTGGGCGGCAACTTCTGAACGACCGGCTGCCTCTATAGAACCCGAAGCTTTAGAGCCATCAACATGACGCCCTGTATAGGAATATACTGGCATTAATTACTCCTCGGAGGCTATGGCTGGATTTTCGACTACATCCTCAAGCTGCTCTGTCACTCTAAACACTTCCTCTAAACTTGTCACACCTGCAACGGCTTTTTCTAGTGCGCTCAGAACCAAGGGTTGATAACTATTACTGTCCCTGGTTGCCTGAGCAAAACTACTGCTATTATTTTCTCGCAGAGCGTCTGACATTTCATTATCCATTTCTAATAATTCAAAAATCCCCACTCGGCCTATATAGCCAGTGTTATTACAGCTGGTACAACCTGTACCTTGTTTAAAACCAGTATTGACGATATGCGTGTGGGCACATTTTACGCTTAGCCAAGCCTGCTCTTGAGCCGTGGGCTGATAATCTACTTTACAATGCTCACATATTTTACGCACTAGACGCTGTGCCAATACCGCGCGTAATGCCGTAGCCACAATGTAACCTTCTATTCCGATATCAATCAAACGCATAGCACTGGAAATCGCATCATTAGTATGCAAACTTGATAGCACGAAGTGCCCAGTCATCGAGGCGCGCAGTGCTATTTGAGCCGTCTCTAAATCTCGTATTTCACCGACTAATAAAATATCCGGGTCCTGGCGCAGACAAGATCGTAATACCGTCGCGAAATCCAACCCTATTTTAGGGTGTACTTGAATTTGATTAATGCGTGGCAAACGATACTCTACTGGATCTTCAACCGTTAAAATTTTCTTTTCAGCAACGTTTAACTCATTAAGCGCACCATACAAGGTGGTGGTTTTACCACTACCGGTAGGCCCTGTAACTAGTAACAAACCATTGGGTTCTTTAATTAATTTGCCTAACCTAGCGCGCATTCTGTCTGGCAGTCCGATGTTGTCTAATTCAATAAGGCCATCAGTTTGATCAAGTAAACGCATGACCACCGACTCACCAAATTGTATCGGCATAGTGGACATTCTTACATCGATACTGTGCCCTTTGACAGTGATATTAAAACGGCCATCTTGTGGCAGTCTTTTTTCAGAGATGTTTAGTTCCGCCATTAGCTTTAGGCGCAGAATCAACGCGGGTGCGATACGCGCATCTTTCATCACGTGCTCTTGCAATAGGCCATCTACACGCTGCCGGATACGCAAAACTTTTTCATCGGGTTCAATATGAATATCCGAAGCCCCCACTGAAACCGCATCCTCAAAAATACTTTTTAATAAACGTACAACGGGAATATCTGCATCGTCTGTGGCTGAGAGTTTTGCCGAATCAAAAGTATCTTCTACAATTTCATCACTGAGCTGATCCGCCCAATCGTCGATTTCACTTGTGCGCCGATACATCTGATCTAAAATTCCCAATAATTGACTGTCGGGAACAACGGCAAGTTCTATCGGTTTGGGGAGCAATCTCTGTATTTCATCATAAGCTGAAATATCCAACGGATCAGCCATACCTATTAAGAAAAAATCAGCTTCCTCTTTGAGAACAACACAGCGAAATCTTCTCGCATGTGTTTCTGTCAGCTTGAGTACATCATTATGATTAAAGTTATAGCGCGATAAATCGACCATCGGAATTTTTAATTGCTGTGCTAAAAAGTTTAGAAACTGTTCTTCAGCCACATAGCCTAATACAACAAGTGCTTTGCCGAGCTTTTGACGCGTCTTTTTCTGACGGGCAAGCGCCGACATCAACTGCTCTTCAGTTATCACCCCATTTTGTACTAATAAATCACCGATTCGTACTTTCATTTTCGGTGCAGCCATGAAAATTCCTCTGTTTATTCTTCAATCAATTAAAGATCCCCACGGGGAGTTCACTGGTGTCAATTAACATCAATGGGACTATTGGGGTATTACTAATGACAAGTGCTCATAAAAAAACTTTCCAAGGGGCGGCAATTAGACTACTAGTGATTAAAGCACCGTCAAAATCATCCCTTTTTAAGGAAAATAGTCTTTAGACTATTCAATAGCACTAAAGAGATGAAAATCAATCGTCACATCACGCTGGGATTCATCTAAATTTTGGGAACTAATACTATCCCACACTATCGCTACTGACATTGCCTCTATACTTGTGATAAAAGCTAGAATTTGTGATTTATCACCCTGCACGCGCATCGTAATACTCTGCTTCAAAACAAAAGCATCCTTCTCAGCTAAAATTTCATCAGCGCCGCTAAAAGCTTCTGCATTTAGCTCAAAACTTTCTACTTGTAGACTATTCGCATACAGCATCATACCAGCTAAGAATTGGGTTAATGCTTGCGGTGATAATACCGCCACATTAACCTGCAATAAATCATCGGCAATAACTTTTTGTTGATCCGCTAAATCATCAATTTGTTGTTGAATACTTTGTTCGAGATTATCACTAAGCTGCTGTTGTAATTTTTCCTCCTGCCGTTGATCAACTTTTAGCGATGCCTCAACTCGCTGATACTTAAGTGTACTTTCCTGCAGCAATAAATATTGTGGTTCGAGCAATAACATGAATAGCAATGCGAGTAGAGCAGCCAGTGAAGAGAGCATTATTAAGATTTTTTCTCTTTGACTCAACGCTTCGTAACTATGTGAAACTGTGGAGAAGATCATTCCTTTAACTCCTTTTGCGCAGTAACGATTTCAAATCGCTGATAGTCTCCGGCGTTCAAACTAGTGACTTTTTTGATTTGTTGCTCTGCTAATAATCCTGCTCTGCGCAAATTCTCAATTAGCTGAGGTAAATCATCCGTCTTGGCCATTTTTCCGCGTAAATAACTGAGCTGTTGGCCCTGACTTATTTTAAAACTTTCAAGACTCGATTGTTTTGGTAGAGCACTCTGCACCCCCTGAATAGTCTCATTAAATCCAGCAGATACAGTAATGTTTTGCTCATAGATAATCTCTTGCATCTGTTGTAATGCCTGTAAATGCTTATATCCTTGCGCCAATACAACCGCTGCAGCCAATGCATTGCTACGAGTTTGATATTCACTGTTTAAGAGAATCAGTTGGTGCTTGATCTCATATCCAAGCTGTTTTTTATGGGCTAATTTAGTTTGAATATCGTCAGTCTTCCAAGCAAAAAATACACTTAATGCTAACGCGCCGATTAAAACCAATAACAGCGCCGCTAATAGATGGTTAAAAGCCAACCAATTAAAAGTTTGCTTAACTTTAACCGGTAATAAATTAATTGTCTGCTTCATTATTTTGCCTTCTTATCTGAATACAAAGCACCAGATAATGCCAACAGACAATGTTGTTGCGCGTCGATGCTCAGTTTTGTGGCTGAAGTGACAATGTCATTGAGATCAATCGATTCGATTTCAGCCCCTATATTCTCCCTGAGCACTTGCATTATTTCGCTATCATCACTTTGTAGCGGCATCACCACGACTTTGGTACAAGGTGGTTTACCCATTTGGCTTTCGTAGTAATCCATTGAACGCTGAATATCTAATGCAATAGCATCCATTCTGTCGAAATAATTGTATTGTAAAGTACGCGACAAATACATATTTCCCTCAGAAAGTAACATCAACAAGCTCTGTTCGGGGTCTAAATAGAGAATAGAGGTACCTACTAAATCACTGCATAGGCTTGATACTATATGTAACAGAGCCGTTTCAGGCACTTCAACAAGCACTGGATTTAACCCCAATTCTTCAACCAAACTGACCTTGGCTGCTACTTTAGATTTATCTGCGATCACAGCATAAATTTTACGCACCTGATGCTTAGCGCTATCTTCCGGGAGTTCAATATAATCAATTTGTGCATTTTCTATTTCAAAAGCGACTAGATCTTTAACCTTCCACCAAAGGGCTTCACAGATTTCATCTGCGCCAACTTCTGGCATTTCGGTTAACAGTACTTGGTACTCTTCTCTGGAAAGAATAATAGATGCACTCTCGCCTGCCAGCTTCTCTTGATGTATATAGTCTTGGATGACATTGGGGTTTTGGGATATATCGTAAGCGCTAAAGAACTCACACAACTGCACTGTTAGCTGATTGGCATTTAATCGAGAGACAGCTATTGAGGTTCCTTCATCAGAGATACACAGGCAAACCTTAACAGAACTCTTTCGTACCTTCTTATTGAACAACAACGGCTACTCCTCTAAATACTCAGTCTTTTTCGCAGAATGTGATGCTTGAAAAGGCGTCTATTTTAGCGCTTGATGTTAGCTAAGTTCTCGGCACATTGCATTAAGTGCAGCAATAACTATAGCTTATAAGCAAGAGCAGTCTATTATTTTAACCCAACTAATAAAAAACGAATTAATCCGTTGACCTCAAACGATTATTATTGTTTAATACGCGCCGCGTCACACAAGATATGCCCGGATAGCTCAGTCGGTAGAGCAGAGGATTGAAAATCCTCGTGTCGGTGGTTCGATTCCGCCTCCGGGCACCATATCTTCATTTAAGC
>Ga0209826_1000227_pt1 | contig 40573 bp, 36 predicted proteins | sample GOMGulsemesocosm_5_FD_184637 | JGI IMG/M metagenome (GOLD analysis project Ga0209826, IMG submission 184637) | Methane-oxidizing microbial communities from mesocosms in the Gulf of Mexico - GOM15C Gulf of Mexico (SPAdes) (version 2) | ecosystem: Environmental > Aquatic > Marine > Cold seeps...
CGAACAAGTCGGCACACCAGAAGAAATTTATGGAAGTCCGGCCAGCCCATTTGTGGCAGAATTCGTTGGTACGATGAACTTCCTTAAGGCGACTAAAGGCGAAAATAGTCAAATTATGTTGGGAACGCATACCCTGACACTTAATGATGCTGAAAAAGCAAAATTGAACGGATCGTCTGTTCTTGCTTGCGTTCGCCCAGAAGATATTCTTGTGCGCGGCGTTGATGACAGCACGGCTAATTCGTTCGACACAAAAGTCAAAAACCTAGAATTTTTGGGATCATTCTGCCGGGCCACCCTAGTTTACGGCAAGGATGATACGGAATTACAAGCAGACTTCTCGATTAACCTTGTTCGTGACAAGGGCGTGGAAGAGGGCGGCAATGTTCGCATAGCGCTTCCAGCAAATAGTATTCATATTTTTTCAGCCGGGTGAGTAATATGACAGATCAAACTTTGTCTTCTGCAAGCCCTGCCATTGTCAAGCCGAAACTAAGCCGTGACGATTATGTAATGCGGGCCTTTGTCTTGGTTATTGGTTTATGGCTGGTTGTAACCTTGCTAATGCCGCTTTATGCCATGCTGTCAAAAAGTGTGCAGGATAAAGACGGCCTCTATATTGGCTTGACGAATTACATTGAGTATTTTTCGACGCCGGCCTTATTTTATTCCATTAATAATAGTTTCTTTATTGCCTTTTTAACGACCGCAATAACCATCAGTTTAGCGTCTGTTTTTGCTTTTATCCTTTCCCGTTCAACAATTCCGGGTAAGGGTATTTTTAAAAGTATCGCATTGCTTCCTTTATTGGCGCCTTCGCTGCTTCCAGGTATCTCTTTCGTCTATCTATTTGGGCGTCAGGGGGTCTTGAAGGATCTCATGGGTGATTACAGTATCTATGGCCCCATTGGCATCGTAATGGGTGAAGTTTTCTATACCTTCCCTCATGCATTGATGATTTTGGTCGCGGCCTTTTCAATTGCCGATGCCCGTCTCTATGAGGCGGCCGAAGTTCTTCGTTCAAGCCGCATCAGAACCTTTTTTACAGTCACTTTACCCGGCATAAAATACGGACTAATCAGTGCAATTTTTGTTGTCTTTACTTTGGTTATCACCGACTTTGGTATCCCAAAAGTGATCGGCGGCCAGTATAATGTTTTAGCGACTGATATTTATAAACAAGTGATCGGGCAACAGAACTTTCAAATGGGTGCTGTGGTCAGTGTTGTTTTGCTGTTCCCAGCTATTTTGGCCTTTGCCGTGGACCGTTTTGTTCAACGGAAACAGGTTGCGATGCTGACGGCGCGTGCTGTGCCGTATGAGCCAAAACCTCACACTTTGCTTAATCGTATGTTCTTTTTATATTGCTGCATAATCGCCGTAATGATTGTTGGAACTATCGGCATGGCTGGGTATGCGTCTTTCGTGACATTTTGGCCTTATAATCTTGAGCTTTCGCTTAACAACTATGACTTTGATGTTATGGATGGCGGCGGATGGGGGTCTTTCTATAATTCACTAGAATTGGCCGCATATACTGCCGTGATCGGGACTTCGGTTATCTTTACCGGTGCTTATATGGTGGAGAAAGCCAAAGGATTTGGTCTTATTCGAGGAATTATACAATTCTTCTGCATGATCCCCATGGCTGTTCCTGGAATGGTTCTGGGCCTTGCCTATATTTTCTTCTTTAACCATCCGGATAATCCACTGGGATTTATTTATGGAACAATGCCGATTTTGGTGATTGTTACCATTACCCATTTTTACACGGTTAGTCATTTGACATCTATGACCGCGTTGAAGCAAATGGACCCAGAGTTTGAAACCGTATCTGCATCCCTTAAAGTTCCGTTTTTTAAAACATTCTTGAAGGTAACAGTACCGGTTTGTTTGCCCGCAATTTTAGATATCTCTATCTATTTGTTCGTAAACGCAATGACAACGGTGTCCGCAGTTATCTTCCTGTATTCATCTGATACAGCACTGGCATCGATTGCCGCGCTAAACATGGATGACGCAGGCGATGTCGCACCGGCAGCGGCCATGTGTATGGTTATTGTTGCCACATCTGCAACCGTACGTGTATTCCACGCTCTTCTTTCCAGAGGAATTGCAGCCAAAACCCAAAAATGGCGGAAAAGATAATGTCCAGAGCTGCAGAAGTTACAGAAACACGTCCTCATCAATCAGAAGGGGACGTGAATTTCTCCGCACGGCGAAAAGAATGGGCTGCACGGAATATCGACGATGCTACAGCTACCCTTCTACAACGGGATTCCGATGCTTTTCTTCACCAATCGGTTTCCAGTCCGTGCCTTAACAGCATTCAATCAGCTGAAGGCGCTTATATTATTGATGGACAGGGACGCCGTCTTTTGGATTTTCACGGCAACAATGTTCATCACATTGGGTATGGTCATCCAAGACTAAAAGCAGCTATTACGAAACAAATGGACGATCTGTCTTTTGCTCCGCGCCGTTTTACCTGCGACCCTGCGGTTGAACTTGCAGAAAAATTGGCTGAAATATCCCCGGGGGACTTGTCAAAAGTCCTTTTTGCGACAGGTGGATCAGATGCTATTGAGATGGCTTTGAAAGTGGCCCGTGCAAAAACAGGCCGTTTCAAAACGATCTCTTTCTGGGATGCATTCCACGGTGCCGGATTTGGTGCGTCTAGTATTGGCGGGGAACAATTATTCCGCGGCCAAGCAATTGGCCCGCTTCTTCCAGGAACAGAGCATGTTGCACCTTACGCTTGCTACCGATGCCCCTATGGGTATGAAGTCGATGCAAATGGACAGCCTAATCAGCAAATGTGTAAAACCACTTGCGCCAACATGATCCGTTATGTTCTTGAAAAAGAGGGGAACGTTGCCGCTGTGATTGCGGAACCTGCTCGCGCAGTTCCTTATACGCCACCACCAGGGTTTTGGAAGATGGTGCGCGAAGCCTGCAATGAGGCCGGAGCTTTGTTGATTTTCGATGAGATTCCAACAGGTCTTGGAAAAACAGGCCGCCTCTTTGCTTGTGATCATGATGATGTCGTGCCAGATATTTTGGTAATGGGTAAGGCTCTTGGTGGCGGAATATTACCAATCGCTGCAACGCTTTGTCGTCCAGAACTTGATGTTTTAGGTGACTATGCAATTGGCCATTATACCCATGAGAAAAATCCGGTGACTACGCGGGCCGCTCTGACAACCATTGAAATCATCGAAGATGAAGGACTTGTTGAGAACGCTGATAAAATCGGATCATATGCGTTAGAACGTATGCATGACATGAAAGATAAATATTCACTGATCGGTGACGTGCGCGGGCGCGGTTTCCTTCTTGGGCTGGAGCTTGTGACAGATCGGGAGACAAAAGAGCCTGCAAAAGATCAGGCCGAAGAAATTCTCTATCGGGCGTTCGATGCAGGTTTGAGCTTCAAAACAACGATGGGCAATGTTCTGACTTTGACACCGCCGCTGATCACCACAAGAGAGCAGATGGACTTTGCTCTTGATATCCTTGATGACGCTATTGGTGATCTCTCCACCCGTTAATTTTTTCTATAAGTATAATCGATATATTTGATTAAAAATAGCAATTTGACTTATCCTTGGCGGAAGCGCCATATGGGGCATCAAAGCCATTTGCCCTTTAAAAAAGGAGAGGGATAGTGACCAAGCATTCAGTTACAAATATGGAATATTCAACAAGTGAGGGAGTATTCCAAGTCGGCTCAGAGCCATATCTTTTGACGCCAGGCCCATTGACAACAGCGCCGTCAACCAAAGCGGCCATGTTGAAGGATTGGGGCTCCTGGGATGATGAATTTAAAGCTGTGACAGCTGAAATTCGGAGCCGCCTTATTGCCATGTGTAACGGCGGTGATGATTATGACTGCGTCCCCATGCAGGGCAGCGGTACATTTTCAGTTGAAGCTGCATTGGCATCCTTTATTCCCAAAGATGGGAAAGCGCTTATTCTGATGAACGGTGCTTATGGCGCGCGTTCTGCTAAAACACTTGATTATATTGGCCGGGATTACATTACTTTGGACAAGGGCGATTATCTGCCGCCTATGCCTGAAGAAGTTGATGCAATTCTTTCTGAAAATCCTGATGTGACCCATGTGGTTGTTGTTCATTGCGAGACCAGTTCAGGTATTTTGAATCCGCTTCAAGGCATTTCTGATGTCGTCCATGGACGCGGCCTGAAATTAATTGTCGATAGCATGAGTGCGTTTGGCGCGGTTCCTGTTGATGTAAATGACATTCCTTTCGAAGCGCTTGTGTCATCTGCAAATAAATGTATCGAAGGTGTTCCGGGATTCGGCTTCATTCTTGCGAAGAAAACGGCCCTAGAAGCTGCCAAAGGCAACAGCCATTCTTTAAGTTTGGATATTCATGATCAATGGGCAAACATGAATAAGACCGGTCAGTGGCGTTTTACGCCACCAACTCATACAGTTGTTGCGTTTTTAGAAGCGTTACGCCTGCATGAAGCTGAAGGCGGCGTTCAAGGCCGCCTTGGTCGATATACTGAAAATCGCGATATACTCGTTTCTGGAATGCGGGGTCTTGGGTTCGAAACCCTCTTGGAAGATGAGTGGTTATCCCCTATTATCACCACCTTCTTTAGCCCAAACGATCCCAAGTTTGATTTTACTCTATTCTACAATGAAATTAAATCTCGCGGATTTATCATCTACCCCGGAAAACTAACTGTTGCAGATAGTTTCCGTGTTGGATGTATTGGCGCATTAGATGCGACTGTGATGCGCGGTGTTGTTGAAGCCGTCAAAGATAGTTGTGAACATATGGGGGTGGTTAATTTTGGACCACCTGACGGAGTGAAATAAGAAAACAGTGGATGCGACATCAGTACTGATCAGTTTGCTAGGAGGCGTTTCCCTTCTGCTTTGGGGCCTTAGAATGGTCAATACAGGCGTTACTCGCGCCTATGGCCGTGAACTTGGAAGGATCCTGAATTTCAGCTTGAAAAACAGGGTAAATTCATTCTTCGGCGGTCTTGGTGTCACCATGTTGTTGCAAAGTAGTACCGCAACGGCTCTTCTAACAGCATCATTTGCAGGCAGAGGTCTTGTTACAGCCTCTGCCGGTATTGCCGTGATGCTGGGAGCCGATGTAGGCACTACATTGGTCGCGCAGGTCTTGAGCTTTGATTTATCTTGGCTTGCGCCTGTAATGCTGTTCGTAGGCTTTGTTCGTCACTCCACCGCCAAATCTACACGCGCTAAAAACCTAGGAAGAATTTTCTTAGGTCTTGGCATGATGCTGACAGCGCTTAAACTGCTGGTACTGGCATCTGGCCCTATTCGGGATTCTGAGGTCGCGCAATTCGTATTTAGCTCCCTGTCAGGGGAGCCAGTACTCACCATTATTATTGGTGCCTTGATTACTTTCGTAGCCCATTCAAGCCTTGCAACCGTCCTTTTTATTCTGACGTTGGTTGCAACCGGCGGAGTGCCAATGGATGTGGCTCTGGCTATGATATTGGGCGCGAATTTGGGTGGATCTATACCACCTGTTCTCGCGACAATGAACGCAGATGCTCCTTCAAGACGGCCACCGCTCGGTAATTTTATATGTCGATTGATTGCTGTTTTTGCCGTCTTGCCGTTTCTTGATCTGCTGGAGCCTGAGCTGATGAAATTTGCAGCTGACCCCGCACGGCAAGTTGTGAATTTCCATACAGGTTTTAATCTGGGTCTTGCAGCAATATTTATATTCTTCACAGGCCCTCTTGGACGACTAACTGAAAAGCTGATACCTGAGAAAACTGATGATGATAGCGCATCGTCGCGACCAATCCATCTGGACCGCGCGGCCCTTGAAAGTCCGCAGCTCGCCATGGCAAACGCCGTGCGTGATACGTTACGCATGGGGGATATCGCAGAAAAAATGTTCCGCGATTTTCAAGACGCCTTTGATAAAAACGATAGCAAACTTCTTCAAAAAGTTCGAGACGCTGACGATGGTATCAAAGAATTTAACGCAGGTATTAAAAGCTATTTGACGGAGCTTGGCCGTGAAATGCTGGAAGAGCAGGATGAAAAACGCTGCACGGAGATTATGACATTTACGACAAATATGGAGAATGTCGGAAATATCGTCGTTCTCAATATGGGCGAACTGCTGGAGCGGAGCACAAATCATCAAGTGGCTTTTTCCAAAGAAGACACCGAAGATCACAGCAAGCTATTTGATATGGTTCTAGCCAACCTGAAGCTGTCCTTTAGCGTATTCCTCACTAGAGAAGCGGCGGCTGCTAAAAGTTTAATCGCTCAAAAGCAAATACTTCGGGATAAAGAACAGCTCGCTGTCAACTCTCACTTAGAGAGATTGCGCGCGGACGGGACTATGGATGAGGTTTCCAGCGCCATGCATCTTGGATTGATGAGTGATCTGCGCCGGATCAATTCCATGATTACATCTGTTGCTTACCCAATTGTTGCTGAACGAGAAAACAAGGCAAAAAAATCAAAGAAAAATGAGAAAGACAAATCTGACAACGAGTTAGACCCCGCAGCTAATCTCTGATTAATTCAGCAATCCCAATTGATTGAGAAATTTGCCAATTAGGCACTGTCTAGCCTCTCCCATCAGGCCTATTTGTAAACTTGAATGCCTTTGGGATCATTTCGCAAGCATGCGGATGAGCTTCTAGTTAGAGAAGCGGGAGCATTCTATCTGGGTAGTCGGTGATGATGGCGTCTATGTTCCAATCAAGAAGTTGTTGGGCATGCTCGGGATCGTTGACCGTGAAAGCAAGAAAGTGATAACCCGCGTCCTGAACAGCTTTAATGGCATCTTCAGTTACAAAATTTGCATCGCAGTGCAAGCTGTCTACCCGGGCTTCTGCAAGACGTCGCTCCCACTCGTAGGGAATTGCATCAGACAGATATCCGCGCGGAAGATGGGGGACAATTTCACCTGTAGTTACCAGTGCTTCTATGTTGAAGGAAGACAATAAAACGGGCAAGTCTGACGGTAAATTTGCCTTCAGTTCTTGTCCTACTATTTTTGCGGTTGGAACTTCCCAACCATCTGTTGGTTTGATCTCCAAATTTAGGGATATATCCAATTTTGTTAGAAGATCAGTTGTTTCTTGCAATGTTGGTATTTGTTGGCCTGCAAACTCATCTGCAAACCACTTTCCGGCATCGAGGGATTTAATTTCTTCCAGTGTTTTTAAAAGAACAGGGCCCGTGCCATCGGTACACCGGTTTACATTCGTATCATGGCAAATGACGCACTGATCATCGGACGTAATCATTATGTCAATTTCGATAGATTGAGTGCCGACTTCTGAAGCCTTTTTGAAGGATGCAATTGTATTTTCCGGAGCAAGGCCAGAGGCACCGCGATGTCCGATGACCCGCGGCATGGTTTCGAAAAATGTGGCTCTCATCTTAACTCCTGGGTATTTTCTTTTTTATTTAGAAAAGTGAACCTTGATGATCTGGAATAGCCCAATTTATGGGGGTTTGACCAGTGTTAATTAAGTAGTCGTTTGTTGCAGAGAAATGGCCATTCCCTATAAAGCCTCTATGGGCAGATAAGGGGGATGGATGAACGCTGCTAAGGACTAGGTTTTCTTGAGAGTTGAGCCGATCAGTTTTTTTAATGGCATGGCTTCCCCACAACAAATAGACAATGTTTTTCCGATGTTTACTAAGAGCATTTATAGCTGCATCGGTGAAATGCTCCCATCCCATTTTTTGATGTGACGCGGCCTTTCCCTGTTCCACGGTAAGAACTGTGTTAAGCAGTAAAACGCCTTGATTAGCCCAATGCTCTAAGCAACCATGTGGGGGAGGTGGTATCTCAAGATCGCGTTGAATTTCCTTATAGATATTTCGAAGCGATGGGGGAATGCGAACATCGTTTTTCACGGAAAAACTCAAACCATGGGCCTGACCTGGGCCGTGATAGGGATCTTGGCCCAGGATGACCACTTTGACCTTATCAAAAGGCGTATGATCAAAGGCAGCAAATATCTGATTTTGTTCCGGATAAATGATTTTACCTTGAGCCGTCTCTGACGTCAAAAAATCAGAAAGGCTGCGCATGTATTCTTGATTAAACTCGTCTTCTAGTTGGGTACGCCAGCTTGTTTCCAATTGTTGTTTATTCATGGGGAGACGCCTGCGATATTATAAAAGACCTTTGGTTGATTTTATTGAGTGTAACAGTAGATTTGAAGTATAAAATTACAATCGTTCAATAAAAGGTTGGTGACGATTTGGTATTGAGCTAGTGTTTGTATGCATACAAATGAAAGCGATGACATATGGGAGAATATGTTCGGCCGTCGGAACTGAATGAACTTTTTGCAGTCTTGCCGCAAAAAGACTGGAAGATATTGGCCGGTGGCACAGATTTTTACCCTGCAAAAGTAGGGCAATCGCTTAATGACGATATTTTGGATATCACAAATATACCTGTGCTCACAGAAATAACGGAAACTGAGCATTACTGGCATATAGGAGCAGCTGCGACTTGGAGTGATATTGCCGCAGCAGAACTTCCGCCTTTGTTCGATGGATTGAAATCAGCTGCCAAAGAAATCGGTGGTCGGCAAATTCAAAATGCTGGAACCCTTGGCGGTAATATCTGCAACGCCTCACCTGCTGCAGATGGTGTCCCGGTTTTATTAAGTCTCGATGCGGCGGTTGTTGTCTCTGACGGCCGCAATGCTACAGAAGTCCCCCTGCAAAATTTTGTAACCGGGAACCGTGAAATTCAGCTGGAACGCGGTCAAATTATTACTGAAATTGTTATCCCTAAAGTTACAACTCTTCATTCTTCCGGTAATTTTTTAAAACTCGGGTCGCGAGAATATCTTGTCATCTCCTTGGTTATGGCCGCAGGCGTGTTCGGCTGGAACTCGGCTGGAATTATAACCCATTGCCGGATATCGGTTGGTGCCTGCTCAAAGGTTGCTGCGCGCCTTAAACGTTTAGAAGCCCTCATTATTGGCCGCGAAATTACGTCAGATTTTTCGGATGTGTTATCGGATGAACTTTTTTCAGAACTGACCCCCATTGATGACGTGCGAGCGAGCGGCGAATATCGGAAAGAAGCTGCAAAAGAAATTGTCTCTGAACTTTTGAAATGTTGGAGCCAATAAGATGAGTGCAGCCATTAAATTTCTTGTAAATGGGCAGCCGCGTTCCGTAACAGCCGCGCCAGTTACACGCCTGTCTGATGTTTTGAGAGATGATCTTGGATTAACGGGCACCAAAGTTGGATGTAATGCAGGGGACTGCGGCAGCTGTACAGTTCTTTTGGACGGTGAACAGGTTTGCGCCTGTTTAACATCGGTTGCAAAAGTAGAAAACCGCGACGTTACCACCGTCGAAGGACTAGCGGAAAATGGTGAATTATCAGCCCTGCAAAAATCGTTTGAGCGTCACGGCGCCGTTCAATGTGGTATTTGTACGCCCGGAATGTTGATCGCTGCGACCAGCTTGTTGGCGAGTGATCCCAACCCGTCAAAACGAGACGTTGAAGATGCTCTCGGCGGCGTTCTATGCCGGTGCACCGGATATCAGAAAATTGTAGATGCAGTTCTGGATGTAAATACGTCAGCTGGTGAAATTGTCCCCGTCAGTGGGCACGCCGTTGGAACATCTATCGCTAAGTTAGACGCCAACGAAAAACTGACAGGGCGTGAAAAGTACGGTGCAGACGATATCCCCAAAAATGCTCTTTGGGTGCGGATATTACGCTCCCCAATTACTTACGGTAGGATAACTGTCGGGGATGTGAAGTCTGTAGCCAAAACAATGACCGGTATTTTGGATGTACTTAGCTGTGAAGATATTCCATTTAACCGGTTTGGCATTTACCCAGTTGGCAAAGATCAGCCCGTTCTCTCTGACGGTATCGTTCGCTACCGAGGGGATGCTATTATTGCCGTTGTGGGAGACAAAACTGCTGTTCAAACAGCGAAATTAAGTGATTTCCCTGTGGAGATTGAGGCGTTTGCTCCAGTGACAGGGTTGGATGCTGCAAGGGATCCAACCGCGGCTCAGCTTCATGTGGATAAACCTCAAAATATCTTGATCGATGGCCATGTTAAAAAAGGTGAGCTGAGCCGTGCTTTTGAGCAAGCTGCATCGGTTGCGAAGGGCGAGTTTGAGACCCGGTTTGTCGAGCATGCCTATATTGAACCAGAAGCGGGTTGGGCGCGCCGGGTTGGCGATCGCGTCGAAGTTTACGTGACGACGCAAGCGGTTCATATGGACCGCGATGAAATTGCAAGTGTCCTAAAAATTCCAAAAGACCGCGTTCGTGTTGTTCCAACAGCTTGTGGTGGTGGTTTTGGGGGGAAATTGGATGTCTCTGTTCAGCCAATTTTAGCCGTTGCAGCCATGAAATATGAGCTGCCAGTTGCCTATGTTTATGAGCGACCGGAAAGCATGGCCGCAAGCACAAAGCGTCATCCCTCGCAGATTTCATCCAAGTTTGCAGCCAATAAAGACGGACTACTGGTCGCGGTAGAAATGGCAGCAGATTTTGATACTGGCGCCTACGCATCGTGGGGACCGACAGTCGCAGGCCGAGTTCCTGTACATGGAAGTGGCCCATATTTTGTCCCCAATATTCACGTGAGTGGGCGCGGATTATTTACCAACGCACCACCTGCAGGTGCTTTTCGCGGGTTTGGTGTTCCGCAAGCAGCCATTGCCCACGAATGTATGATGGATGATCTGGCGGAGGATCTTGGCATTGATCGCCTCGAAATTAGGCTGCGAAATGCAATTCGGCCGGGGCAGCAAACGGCGACAGGCCAAGTTCTAAAGGCGAGTGCGGGAATGGGGCCATGTCTTGAAGCCCTGCAATCAAGCTGGAACAGTTTGTTAAAGTCTGCGGACCAATTCAATAAAGCGCAAACTGGTGGACTTCGGCGCGGTGTTGGCGTCGGCGCCATGTGGTATGGCATTGGAAATACGTCTTTGTCCAATCCATCTACAATGGAAGTGGGGCTCAGCACCGACGGCAAATTGATATTGTTCAATGGGGCCGTTGATATTGGCCAAGGATCTAATACCATTATGCCACAAATCTGCGCGGATGCACTTGGACTGCCGGTGACTGAATTTACCTACATAATGGGTGATAGTGATTTAACTGAAGACGCCGGTAAAACATCGGCTTCTCGCCAGACATTTGTCTCCGGCAAGGCAGTTGAACTTGCAGGGCTTGATTTGCGGGCCAAAATTTTACGGCACGTAAATGCGGGTGATGATGCCGAGCTCAGCCTAAATGGGGCAATCTTGTCTGTCGAAGATGACGCAACTCGCCATGAAATCGACCTTTCTGCGCTTGAAACTGGGCTTAAAGATATGGTGTTTATGGGCACGGGCAGATTTGATCCACCAACAACACCGCTTGATAAAAATGGACAAGGAACCCCATACGCCACATATGGATTTGCCGCGCAAGTGGCGCTGGTGGAAGTGAACGTAAAACTGGGAACAACCAAAGTCTTGAAGATTGTTGCGGCCCATGATGTAGGACGCGCCATTAACCCACAACAGGTTGAAGGGCAAATCCATGGCGGAATAGCGCAAGGGCTAGGACTTGCATTGATGGAAGAATACGTGCCTGGCGTCACCGAAAACCTGCATGATTATCTAATTCCGACCATCGGCGATATGCCTGAAATGGAAGTGATAATCGTTGAGGAAAGTGAACCATTGGGACCTTTTGGCGCAAAAGGTGTGGGAGAGCCCGGTTTGGTTCCAACGCCGCCCGCGATTTTTGGTGCGGTTCGTCATGCGACTGGGGTCCGTGTTACTGAGGCGCCGTTATTGCCGCATCGGCTGAAGGCTGCACTGAATAAGCTGGAGAAACGCAATGCCTGATAAAAGTGAGACTGCGTTAATTCGCTGTGATGCGTGTCCTGTTCTTTGCCGTATTCGAGATGGCCAGACCGGGGCTTGCGATCGATATGGAAATACCGATGGCAACTTGATCCGTGTTGACCCTTTGGTTGTTATGCAAAAAACGGGAAAAAAAGTTGAGCTTGCTGACCAAGGGCGAGCGTGGGGCGGTAATGTCGTCACTGAGGACAGCCATTTTGTAACAGGTGTGGGGTCCGGCACAACTTACCCAGATTATAAACCGGCTCCTTTTATTATCGGTGCCAATGTGGCTGGTGTTGATACTGTGACAGTCGTATCCGAAGGTGTATTTAGCTATTGCGGTGTGAAAGTTAAGATCGACACAGATCGTTATATCGGACCGGAAACGGCACCCGTATTCGCAAACGGCGAACAAGTAGGACATGTCACAACAGCGGAATATGGCAGTCAGATGCTGTCACTGGGGGGCGTGCGACACCTAACGGGCGGGTCAAAAAAAGAAGGCCGGATTACGTGCGATACACTGCTCAAACTGTGTAATAAAAATGCTGTTACGTTGGATGTGGAAGGGGGCGCACAAGTCATTGTACAAGCCGGGATGCCACCAATTATTGACGGAGATAAAGAAGAACGCATGCGGGTGGGCTGTGGATCTGCAACCATTGGAATATTTGCGCCGCAATGGCACGGCAAAGTAGACGAAGTTATTGTGGTCGATGATCATATAACGGGCGTTTTAACAGAACACCAAGCGGGTCAGTTTTTGGAGATGCCACATTCGGGCATTCGGGTGCGGGGCCGAAAATCCACACCAGGCCGATATTTTCAAGTGGCTGATCATGGGTCCGGCTGGGGCGGCACGGATATTATCGAACCATTGGATATTATTTCCAAAATTGATGCGAAAAAAGCCTATCCCGGCATGACATTGTTGATGGTTTCTACAACGGGGCAAGATAGTGGCTGGTTTGTCTTAAACGAAAAGCTAGTCCCAGAACCTGCACCCATGCCAGACAATATTCAAGAGATTGTCAATCGCATAGCAGAAAACTGCGAACCTGCATTGTGCACCGTTTTGTTTATGGCAGGGGCGGGTGGATCCTTGCGTGCAGGCGTTACAGAAAACCCTGTAAGATTGACCCGTTCAGTGAAAAAAAAGCTAACAAAAGTGACATCAGGGGGCGCACCAACTTACATTTGGCCGGGCGGCGGGATCACAATGATCGTTGATGTTATGGATATGCCGGAAAACTCATTTGGCTATGTTCCGACACCGGCGCTAGTTGCCCCCATTGAGTTTGCTTTGACACTTGCCGACTTCGAAGCCTTAGGCGGACATATGAAAAGCATCATTCCGCTAGAGACCGTGCTTGCAAACCGAGACGTCACGTGGCTTGAGGAAAAGGGCTAACGAATGGTTGGAACAGCTTCAGTAAAAATAATGGAAGATGGGGAAAGGTTGCATTTACAGCATGGTCCCATGGATATTATTGCGGAAGCTTTTGGCACAGACGAGGAAGTTGGAAAAGCTTACTTCCAAGGATCCGCTTTTTTTCAATCCATATTACAAGACCTTGTTGAAGATTTAGATGTTTTGCGCGCACCTGTTACAAGAAGTTCTCCAAGGCGAATGGGTGCAATCGCTGCAGATATGTATGATGCGGCCTCGCGGTTTTCTGAAAATCGGTATGTTACGCCCATGGCGGCCGTTGCGGGCTCAGTTGCGGATGCTGTTCTGCAAGCTATGAGTGACGGACGGCAACTCTGTAAACTATATGTAAACAATGGCGGCGACATAGCTCTTCATTTAGACGGGAATGCGCGGTTCAAGGGCGGGATAGTAAATAATCCAGATTTACCGTCAGTGAACGCAAATTTCGAGCTTTCTGTGATTGATGGTGTTGGTGGCATCGCCACATCCGGATGGCGCGGACGTTCCCTGTCCTCTGGCATCGCGGATGCCGTAACGGTTCTAGCATCAACCGCAGCCCTTGCAGATGTGGCCGCGACGATTATTGCAGGTGACGTGATGACATCTGATCCCTCGATCATTCAACGGCCTGCCATAACTGTCCGTGATGACACTGATCTTGGTGATATGTTGGTGACGACGGAGGTCGGAAAATTGAGGAAAGAAACTTGTATTTCAGCGCTTGAGCGCGGCCTAAAGACAGCAGAAAAATTGAAACAGGCTGGGCTGATACACGGGGCGTATCTCGCGCTGCAAAATGAGGTTATCAGTTCGACCGGAATGAATAAATTTTTACAAAAGGAAGTGGCATGAGCGAACTTGTCAAAGTACGGAAAATCTCAACGCAAGTTGAAGAAATCTTTCATGAAGGCGGACCTGCGAGAACGGACCCAATTTTGCGCGGCTCCATCGTTGCCGTGATCGATAATCCATATGCGGGCGCTTATGTGGAAGACATCACTCCTTTGATGGAGGGATTAAAGCCGTTGGGTTTGAAGCTTGCAACTCAGCTGATTAAAGCCCTCGGCGGCGATGCTTCGAAAATTACCAGCTACGGCAAGGGTGCTATCGTTGGTGAAGATGGAGAGTTAGAACACGGCGCAACTTGGCATGTGGCCGGAGGCTACGCCATGCGGGAAGCCTTAGGGGAAGCCTTCGCCATTGTGCCTTCTAGTAAAAAAGTAGGCGGTCTCGGGGCTACCTTGGAAATCCCAATTTCTCATAAAGACGCATCCTATGTCCGTAGTCATTTTGACGCCATGCAGATCGGTGTTCCTGACGGTCCGCGCCGCAATGAAATTGTGTTCGCCTTGGTGATGACAACAGGTGGGCGAGTGCATGCACGGCTAGGCGGACTTGGTGCTGATGAAATTTCAAAATTTGACGGGCTTCGTTGATTTAAAAGTTTGGGTGGATCATGAACGGAAGAGTAATTGGCGTAGATGTTGGCGGAACTTTCACTGATTTGATTTCGGTTGATCCGAATACGGGATCGATTGAAGTTACCAAAGTGCCAACCACTCTAGACAATCAAGCATTTGGCGTAATAGCGGCCATCAAAAACGTGGGGACTGATCTTACAAAAGTCGATGCCATTAATCATGGAACCACGACAACGACAAATGCACTGCTTGAGCGGAAAATCGCTAAAACGGGACTGATTACCACCAAAGGCTTCCGTGATGTGTTGGAGCTTGGTCGGCGAACGCGGCCCAAGCCTTACGGGTTGAAGGGGCAGTTCAAGCCGCTTATCTCTCGTGATGTCCGGATGGAAGTCTCTGAACGCATAGACGCGGATGGCGGGGTTGTGATCCCGCTAGACGAGGTTGAACTTAGATCCAAAATTCAGGATCTTATAGATGCGGGGGTTGAAAGCTTAGTCATTCATTTTCTGCATTCATATAAAAACTCCGATCATGAAAAACGCGCAGCCACTATCGCAAAAGAGATGTGGCCCAATGCGTTCGTCACAGCGGGGCACGAAATTTTATCTGAATACCGCGAATATGAGCGGGGAACCACGGCTGCCATTAACGGAGCGATCCGCCCCGTTCTCGATAAATATATCAACCGCTTGCAGGGCGAGCTTGCCGCTGAAGGGTTCGCGCATGACCTGTTGGTGATGCAGGGCAACGGCGGGAGTGTCTCGGCACGTGCCGTCGCCCACAGCGCTGTTAGTACGGTGATGTCAGGCCCTGCCTCAGGTGTAATGGCAGCAGCTGCCACCTGCCGAGCGGTGGGTATTGATAAAGTTATTACCTACGACATGGGCGGAACCAGTTCAGATGTTGGGTTGGTTGAAGGTGGTGTCCCTCAAGTCACCTCAGAGTTAGATCTTGAATACGGAATGCCTATTCATGTCCCCATGGTGGATGTTCACACGATAGGCGCAGGCGGTGGATCAATTGCTTTTGTTAATGATGCCGGAATGTTGCAAGTCGGTCCAGAAAGCGCTGGCGCGCTTCCGGGTCCCATATGTTATGGCCGGGATGGGAAGAAGCCAACCATTACAGACGCAAATCTGATATTGGGTAGGCTTGATCCAAAGGCTCTATTCTCGGTTGATAATCCGGTATCGCTGGATCAAATTCGCAGTATTTTTGAGACTGACATTGGCGTGCATTTTGGAATGAACGCGGAACAGGCTGCGTCTGCGGTTTTGCAAGTGGCTAATAATAAAATGGCTGGCGCGATCCGAATGGTCAGCCTGTCACGCGGCCACGATCCAAGAGATTTCTCACTCTTTGCATTTGGGGGAGCAGGTCCGCTGCACGGAACGTCTCTTGCCAGTGAGCTGTCGATCCCGAGTGTTGTGTTTCCGGCAAAACCCGGCATTACCAACGCCCTCGGATGTGTTGTCTCTGATTTGCGGCACGACTTTGTGAATACTGTAAACACTCCACTTGCGTCTCTAGATATTACAGCTGTTCACGAGATCATTAATCGCCAGATATCCGACGGCAAACAGATGATTGAAAATGACAATGTCCCCATTGAGGAGATGGAATTTTTGTATTCTGCAGATATGCAATTTCAAGGTCAAAGTCATATGTTGGATGTTGAGATTAGTGGGCCAAACGTCACGGTGGAAGAGTTGCAAATGCGCTTCGATGAAGTGTACTGGGCTAGATTTGCGGTGGAGCTTCCTGAGATTAAAGCTGTTCTTGTGAACCTCCATACGGCAGTAATTGGACGGCGTAAAAGCTTCCCGCTTTCTGTATTGGCGGGATCTGATCAGGCGGAGAATTTGGAAGATGCTATGCGTTGCATGCGCCCAGTTATGTTCGATGGCGAGTGGATAGATACGCCCGTTTATACGCGCGGCAAGTTGCCACTAGATCTAAATACAATCGGACCGGCAATTATTGAACAACCCGATACGACTATTGTGGTGGAGCCGGGTAATACGGTGACGCTTGATGAAATTGGCAACTTGATTGTGGAGGTGTGACATGAGTTCACTTGATCCTATTACTCTTGCCGTTATTCAAAACGGTCTTATCCAAGTCTGCAACGAAATGGATTTAGCTTTCGTGCGTGCTGCATTCAGTCCAGTAATTTCAGAAGCGCTGGATCGCTCAGATGGAATTTATGCAGCTAATACAGGTGAGCTGATTGCTCAAGGTGAGCTAGGGCTTCCGGTCTTCGTTGGCACAATGCAGTTTTCCACTCAAGCGGTGATCGAGCGGGCGAAAAATGTCAAACCCGGCGACATCTACATAGTGAACGATCCCTATCTTGGGGGAACGCATTTGATGGATGTTAAGTTTGTGCGGCCTTTTTTCTACAAAGGAAAACTCTGGTCTTGGCTTGCAAATACCGGGCATTGGCCTGACCTGGGCGGCGCTGTGCCGGGCGGGTTTTCGGCAAATGCTACAGAGGTAGAGCAAGAAGGACTACGTCTGCCTCCGGTTAAACTGTTTAAGGAAGGGGTTTTGGATGAAGAAATCCTATCCATAATCTTGTCCAATATTCGAATTGCGGATCAGCGTATTGGTGATATTAAGGCACAAGCGGCAGCCCTTGCCGTGGGCGAGCAACGTCTGACAGATTTGCTGGATAAATACGGAGAGACCATCGTTACTGACGCCATTGCTGAACTTAAAATCAGGGCGTCGGAACAAATGAGATCCAAAATATCGGCAATCCCTGACGGTGACTACCAAGGTATCGCTTATGTGGATTCAGATGGGGTTGTGAACGAGCCTCTTAAAATTGATATGAAAATTACCTCAAAAGGGGATGAGCTATTTTTCGATATGTCCGGATCTAGCGCGCCTTGTATGGGGCCCATGAATTCGGTAATCGCCACAACAAAATCATCGGTCTATTTGGCTATTAAACATATATTCCCAGAAATCCCAATTAATGCGGGTACGTTTGAGCCCCTCAATATTAAAGATCCTGTAGATACGTTCCTTTATGCAAAATATCCGCGACCAGTTTCTGGATGCGCCGCTGAAGTTAGCCAACGCATCGCCGAAGCGGTGTTTAACGCGCTGGTGGATGTTATCCCTGATTTGCTGTTTGCAGCACCTGCGGGAACGTCGGGTAATCTGGCTATTGGCGGGTTCGATCCTAAAAAAGACAAAGCCTATGTCATGTACGTGATTTCCGGCGGCGGCTATGGCGGCTATTTGGAAGCGGATGGCTTATCCAATGGCTGTTCAACAATAGGGATTTCAAAAACAACACCAATTGAGGTGATGGAGCAATATTATCCCATAATTTTTGAAGAATATTCTCTTCACGAAGGCTCTGGCGGAGCCGGGGAAATGCGTGGCGGTTTCGGTGTGAATTACAAAATTAAACTGCGGCGCGGATCAGCTCGGGCGTCAATGGTGATGGATCATGGCCGGTATGGGCCGCTTGGTGCACTTGGCGGCGAGAACGGTGGACTTAACACGGTTAAAGTAACGACCAACGGCGAGGATTATATTCCGCCTCATCTCTCCAAAGATCAGGATATCCAAATTAATGTGGGGGACAGCGTATCTGTTTCAACACCGGGCGGCGGTGGCTATGGCAACCCGTTGCTGCGTGATCCTGAAAAAGCAGCAGCCGATGTGAAGCTAGGATATTACACCGCAGAACAGGTGTCAGCTCGTTTTGGTGTTGTCTTAGATCCTGCGGATTTGTCCGTTAAACTGGCGAAAACTAAGCAATTGAGAGCTAGTCGATCTTAAGCCCTAGTTTTTTACTGAGATTTGATAGGGGCGTTGCGATCAGTCCTTTTGGTAGCAAAACCACACTGGCCATGAACGTAATGCCGAGGATAAGGATCCAATAGTCGCCAAAAATTTCGGAAAGCCAGCTTTCTGCAATGCGGGTGGCGATTGCTCCAAGGAAAGCGGCGAGCAAGATTTCTTTGCCGCCAATGGCAACCCAGATCAGAACTTCTGTGGATAATGTAAAGCCAATCAGCGTTGGTGATGCGAAACCATCGATGGTCACAAACAAGGCGCCTGCGAGACCCGCGACGGCAGCGCTGAGGCAGAAGACGCTGAGTTTCAGCTTCAAAATACTGAAGCCGAAATAAGCTAATCTGTCAGGGTTTGTTTTAATAGCCGTTAGTAAAACGCCATAATCAGACCGCACCAGATATGAGAGACTGAGGGCTACCGAAAAAACAATAGTCCACAAAGCATAAAAGGTGGGAAGGCTATCCCACAACTCAAATGAATAGCCGAACGCACCGAGGTTAAGAGGTGGAATATCGAGTAACCCGTTGTAGCCGCCAAGGGCATACCAGTTACTCATCAACCGTTCGAGAACAATGGCGATGGCGAGCGTGACAATGGCAAGATATGCGCCATTGATCCCTTTACCAGCAAATAAAAATGATCCCAGTAAAGCCGCAAATGCAGCGGAGATTATCACTGCCGATAACAGGCCAATATAGCTGTTCATTAATATGGGAGATATCATCCCCTTCGTTGTGACTGCCATGACGTATGCGCCGATACCAAAGAAGATGGCCTGTCCCAAACACAGAATGCCGCCGTACCCCCAAACAAGGGAGAGAGACAAGGCAAACAAGCCATAAACTAAATAGTAATTAAATTGGCTAACCCAGTAATCGCCAACCATAAGGGGCAGCACGGCCAAAATTGCAAATGTGAGAATTAGGGGGAGTTTATTTTTCATTCTTCCCTCCCAAAATTCCGTTAGGGCGCAGGCGAATAACCAAGATGGCGAGAATAAAGACGGCAATTTGCGCGGCAACTGGCGAAATCCAAACCGTTAGCAAACTGTTGGTTCCGCCAACGGCACCGCCGCCAACGAGTACGCCTGCAAGTGGGCCCGCACCGCCCACTAAAATCGATAAAAAACCGGGGATTAAATAGCCCAATCCCATTTGAGGATCAACACTAATGGTTGGCGCAATTAGGGCGCCTGCAAGGCCTGCAAGTGCAGTTCCCACCACAAAACTCCACCGATATAGTTTGCGAGTATTTATACCAAGACCTGCTGAGGTGTCGGGTCTTGCAATGACAGCACGTGCCATTAAGCCAAAGTCGGTTTTGAGAAATAGCCAGAAAGTGCCAGCGATCAACGCAATGGATATTCCCATGACAATCAAGCGGTACATTGGATATGAAAAATCGCCGAGAACTAGCGTTGCATCAAGGGGGCTTGTCACACTTTGGGCCTCTGGACCGAAGACGAGGACAATGCCCTGTTTCAGTGCAATAGAGAGGCCCCAAGTTGCCAATATTGTATCCAGTGGGCGCAAATAAATGTGGCGGATTAACAAGGTTTCAATTATGAGGCCCAGAAAACCCACAACTATGGGGGCAAGAACTAACCCAAAAACAAAGGGCAGCCCGGCCGACTGGATCAGAACCATCACATAGGCCCCGATCATAAACAGCTCACCATGGGCCATATTGATAACGCCCATCATTCCAAAGACAATCATCAATCCCAATGCAATTAGGACAAGGATTAAGACATAGGACATGGCGTCGAATAGAGGGATTATTATATCCATTATTGCCACCCCTAAATTGTCAAATAACGATGCAACAGGGCATCGTCTTGGTTTAATTCAGCCATACTGCAACTTGCCATTAGCCGGCCGTTTTCCATAAACAGTATTTCTTCCGCCATTGTTTTTACCATATGGACATTCTGTTCAACGAGCAGGATCGTAAGCTCAGTTTCTTCAGCGATTTGAGACAGTTTCAATCCGATTTCATGGACAATGTTGGGCTGGATACCTTCTGTAGGTTCGTCCAAAAGCAGAACTTCCGGCCGGGTCATTAAGGCCCGTGCCATAGCAAGTATTTGTTGTTGACCGCCAGAAAATGTTCCAGCCTTCTGGTTGCGCCGTTCGTGTAAAATCGGGAACCAATCATATATTTGTGGCAGCAGCGATAAGTTTTTGATTGAGGAACCTAGCGCCGCTAAGCGTAGGTTTTCATATACTGAAAAATCGTCAAACACTTCCCGCCCTTGGGGGACATAGCCAATTCCGGATTTAGATATCAAATAAGTGGGCAAATTTTCAAGCGGGCTGCCTTTAAGCAGAATTTGCCCTGATTTTACAGGTATCAAGCCCATAATAGCTTTAAGGAGGGTTGTTTTTCCCATTCCGTTCCGTCCCATGAGTGCCGTGATTTGGCCTTTTGGCAGGGTAAATGTGAAATCATTGAGGACCATTGCCTCACCGTAACCGGCTTTCAATTGTTGTATTTCAAGCATGGCTTGAACCTGCATTTCCAAAATACAATTCTTGAACATCTCTATCATTACGGATCGTTTGAAAATCGCCGGATTTAAGGATGCTACCCCGTGCCATGACGGCAAGCGGACATTGAAGCTGTTCTATAAAGCCAATATCATGCTCAATCACTAGCACTGTCACGTCACCTTCTTTATTTATATTTTTAATGAGCTCTGCAGTGGCTGCCGTTTCTATGGTTGTCATGCCGGCTGTGGGTTCGTCCAGTAAAAGCAGTTTGGGCGACTGGGCTAAGGTCATTCCAATTTCTAACCATTGTTTTTCACCATGAGATAATTGATCAGCGATTAAGTCGGATTTTTTAGTCAAATTGATCAAGGACAATATCTCAGTCAGTGTCTGGTTGACCTGTTTTCGTGACAGAGAAGAGCTGGACTGGAGGGTAGGAACCTTCAGATTTTGAAAAACGGTGAGTTCAGAGAAAATGGCAGGAACCTGAAATTTACGGCCCATGCCCATGCGGGCAATTTCCCGAGCGGGCAGGGGCGTGATATCCACGCCATCAAAAAAGATAGTTCCATCAGTAGGTGCGAATGTTCCGCTGATGAGGTTGAAAATCGTTGATTTACCGCAGCCATTGGGCCCGATAAGGGCGGTTAAGCTTCCTTTTTCAAGGCTTAACGAAAAACCGTCTACTGCCTTTAGGCCGCCGAATCTCTTGGTAAGGGAATGAAGCTCAAGAAATGACATGTTAGTTACTCTTAGACATAAGTAGACATACGAAACTGAGCGTCGAAACATCAGTAAACAAACGAAAATTTTATAGGCGTACAAAAGGTAATGCTCATTTTTTACTCATAACCTCAAATAAAACTTATTTTTTTAGTCGCAGCACTTGAAGTAGGCCCGAAATTAGACATAAAGATCGCATCTGAGGTCTAGATGTAAATCATTTTTTATGATTTATTATTGTTTGTAAACGAATAAAATATAAATGGGGGTCGTCGATGTTAAAACTTACACGTAGAAAACTTCTCGTATCAGCAAGTGCCGCAGCCGCGGTAAGTAGTATCGGTATGCCAGCGATAGCAGCAGGCAAAACAATTAAAATTGGTGCTGTGCAGCCCTTCTCTGGCGGGTTGGAGCTTTTTGGGAAACAAGCCCAAATGGGGCTTGATTTAGCGACTGCAGAAATTAATGCGGCAGGCGGTATCATGGGTCATAAGGTCGAAATGTTGTATGAAGATAACAAAACCGACCCAAAAACGTCAGTGGAACGTGCCCGTAAAGTTATTCAGCGCGATGATGTGATGGCTGTGTCAGGCCCGATTACGTCTGCGGCGCGTGATGCAATGGCAGGGACCATGAAGCGCCTGAAGACACCTCTTCTATACGCAACGAATTATGAAGGCGGCATTTGCGATCGTTATTTATTCTCGTTTAATACCGTACCTAATCAAGATACTGCGCCGCTTATTCCCTACCTAAAGGATCAAGGTATTGGAAACAGCTATTACATGTTTGGCGCTGACTATGTTTGGCCGCGCAATATGTTTAAGGCTGCGGGCGAGATGATCAAGCAGGTGGGCGGACAAGCTCTTGGGGAAGAATATACACCGTTTGGGGTTAAAGACTTCTCGTCTGTTATTCGGAAAATTGCAGATTCTGGCGCAAAAATCCTATTGTTCGCGCTGCCGGGCGCAGATGGTATTACCTTCATTAAACAAGCTGAAGAATTTGGTTTGATGAAAAAAGTTACCATTGCATTTTTGGGATTTGCTGAAACTTATCTCGGTGCGTTCGGCGCAGGGAAAGGGGAGGGCATGTATGCAGGCCTTCCAATGGTTGCCAATTCTAAAGAAGCCGGCGTGCAGGAATTTGTATCAAAAATCCGCAAACGCGAGGGTGATGATGCCATCGTCTCATTCTACGTTATGACCCATTACAATTCCCTAATGGCTGTAAAGGCTGGTATGGAAAGAGCGGGCAAAGTGGATAAAGAAAGCTTGATTGACGGCATGGCAGGGCTTTCGTTCGACATTCCTACGGGTAAAGCAAGCATTGCAGCTGAAGATCACCATGTGGCTATGAACATGTATATTGGTAAAACAGGCGGCGGTACGCTGAATGTGGAGAAATCGTTGGGCCTGATTACGCCATCTCGTCAGTGCGGCTGAACCTAGAAAATATGTGAGGATAAAATGCAAACTCAAAAAATAACAAAAGACCTCAGCGATGCTATGCCTTTGGTATTCAGCTCTTTAAATCTAAAGGCTGATTGTAAGCGGGTTGGGCTCGTTATTGTTGATGAAATCAACGGGTTTGCAACGGTGGGGGCGGGAAATCTCGCCCCGCCAACTCCCAATGAACAAGTCTCCACCATGGTTTCAGAAACCGATCGGTTAGCGCGAAAGTTTACAGCGGAAAATTGGCCAATACTTGCATTTCTGGACACTCATGTTCCCGGCAAGGAAGAGCCGCCCTATCCCCCGCATTGTGAAAGCGGGACCGGTGAAGAAGAGTTGGTGCCTGAGCTAAAATGGTTGGAAAAAGATACGAATACAACGCTGGTGCGCAAAGATTGTATCAATGGGTTTATCGGTGCCTTTGCTGATGATGGGACAAATGCAGTTGTTGAATGGGTAAAGGCCAATGGCATAACGGATTTGTTGGTGGTGGGTATTTGCACTGATATTTGCGTGATGGATTTTGTGCTCACCAGTTTAAGCGCCCGTAATCACGAAATGATGCCGGGACTTACCAATATTCATGTTTACGACAAAGGGTGTTCCACTTACGATTTACCTAAAGAAGTGGCGCTGGAAGTCGGCTTGCCGGCAGCTGCCGCCCATCCTCAAAATATTACACATTATATGGGGCTCTATTTTATGGCTTCGCGTGGTGCAAATCTGGTGAATAATATTATCTAAGAACACATTGATCCATTTGAACAAGTCGTTAATTACATGTGTTCTAGTGAAACCGTCTGATAAAAATGTTTCTTAGGTAATATAGGTTGAGTATCAAATGCGCTTCGAAAAATTGAGGTCTTGGGCAAGAGCGGTTAAGCGAGATGTGATCGCCTTATGGATTGCAGCAAGAGACACTCGAACGCCTTGGCATGCTAAAGCGGTTGCCATTATCGTCGCTGCTTATGCCTTGTCTCCTATTGATTTGATCCCAGACTTCATTCCAATTATCGGTTATTTGGATGACATTCTTCTCGTCCCGCTTGGTATTCTTCTCGCGATATGGCTTATTCCGGCATCGTTGATGGTGGAATTTCGGAAGAAGGCCGATGAACTTGAAAAGCGACCAGTCAGTCGTATTGCCGCTGTGCTAGTCGTTCTAGCTTGGGTAATCTGCGGGTTATGGTTGGTGCACTGGTATCTGAATTTTAACGCATAAATTCAACTTATAAAAATGATTATTAATATCGATTTTACTTATTCATAATCTGTTTCTATACTCTTCATAAGCCTGTAACAGTGAAGTAGCATCGTTGCAGATTGCGCTGTAAAATATTATAACCGCAATGAATTTTTGACGAGTAAAGGACAGATGAATGTCGAAAGATAATGTGACGGTAAATGGCCGTGAATATGCATGGCCCAAACAACCGGTCGTCGTCGTATGTATTGACGGCAGCGAGCCTGCATATATCGAGCAAGCCATCAGAGATGGTGTGATGCCGTATATGGAAAAAGCTTTGGCCTCTGGTGCTGATTTGCGCGCTGAATGTGTTGTGCCAAGCTTCACTAACCCGAACAATCTTTCAATTGTCACCGGACAACCACCGAAAGTACACGGAATTTGCGGCAACTATTTTTATGACGTTGAAGCCGACGCAGAGGTTATGATGAATGACCCGAAATTCTTGCGTGTACCGACAATATTTAAAGCCTTTTTTGATCAAGGTGCGAAAATTGCCGTTGTCACTGCGAAAGATAAACTTCGCACATTGCTTGGTAATGGTCTTGATGTGACAAGTGGCCGTGCTATCTGTTTTTCATCTGAAAAATCTGCAGAAGCGACACTTGCTGAAAATGGTATTGATGACGCTGCAAGCTGGCTCGGACGCGAAGTCCCATCCGTTTATTCCGCAGAATTGAGTGAATTTATTTTCGCCAGTGGCGTCAAATTGATGGATGAATACAAACCAGATTTGATGTATCTCTCAACAACAGATTATATCCAGCATAAGCATGCGCCGGGAACACCGGTTGCTAACGAATTCTACGCGATGCTTGATAAGTATATGGCAGAGCTTGATGCACGCGGAGCGGTTATCGCGTTAACGGCTGATCATGGTATGAAACCAAAATTTGGATCAGATGGACAGCCTGACGTTATCTACCTACAAGATGTTCTTGATGAATGGTTGGGTGAGGGCGAAGCGCGCGTTATCCTTCCAATCACAGATCCATATGTTGTGCATCACGGTGCTCTTGGATCGTTCGCCACAGCCTATATTCCAGCAGATAAACGCGCTGAAGTCATTGAGCGCTTTAAATCTTTGGATGGGATCATGGAGAGCCTTTCTCGCGAGGACGGTTGTGCCAAGTTTGAATTGCCAGAAGATCGTACCGGCGATATCATTTTGGTATCAACAGTGAATAAGGTGCTCGGTACAAGCGCGAGCCGTCATGATCTGTCTGCTCTAAAAGAGCCTCTTCGCTCTCACGGTGGTATTTCAGAACAAACTGTTCCGCTACTTTGTAACCGTCCTGCAGGGGCCATCGATGATGGCCGTCGCCTGCGGAATTTCGATATTTTCGATATGGCATTGAATTTCGCGCAATAGGAGGCATCATGGCTCAGGGAAGAAACGTTCGTAACGAGGCGATGAGAATTGCCGGTGAACATGTTACGACAGAAAATAGCATCGATGTCATTAACCCGTTCAGCAATGACGTGGTTGGAACTGTCCCTATGGGGCAGGTGGAACATGTTCGGAAGGCTTTTAAAGTGGCTGCTGAATATCAGCCGACATTGTCGCGCCATCAACGATATGAAATTTTACAAAAGGCCGCTGATATACTGGTTGCCAGAAAAGATGAAATTTCAGACGTTATTACCTCTGAAGCCGGTCTTTGTAAGAAAGATAGTTTGTATGAGGTCGGACGGGCCTATGATGTGTTTAGTCTTTCTGCACGTCTTTGTATCATTGATGATGGTGAAATTTATTCTTGTGACATCACGCCTCACGGTAAAGAACGTAAGATTTTTACTTTGCGGGAACCTCTTACTGCGATCAGTGCAATTACGCCGTTTAACCATCCGTTAAATCAGGTGGCACATAAGATTGCACCGTCGATTGCGACAAATAACTGCATGGTTCTAAAACCAACGGAGAAAACACCACTGACAGCACTCTTGCTGGCTGACGTGTTGTATGATGCTGGATTGCCGCCTGAAATGTTCCAGGTAGTTACGGGTCTTCCCGGTGACATTGCGGATGAAATGTTGACCAATGAAAATGCAGAACTTGTAACCTTTACCGGTGGTGTTCCCATTGGGAAATACATTGCTGGAAAAGCGGGCTACAAACGGAAAGTGTTGGAACTTGGTGGCAATGATCCCCTGATTGTTATGAAAGATGCGGATCTTGAAAAAGCATCAGATCTAGCCGTTGCCGGTTCTTTCAAAAATTCGGGTCAGCGCTGCACTGCCGTTAAACGTATTTTAGTGGACGACAGCATTGGCGATGACTTTGTGGCACTTTTAACTGAAAAAGCGTCAAAAATGAAATATGGCAACCCCTACGATCCAGAAATGGATATGGGAACCGTCATCAATGAAGCGTCTGCAATTCAGTTTGAAACGCGCGTAAACGATGCGATTTCCAGCGGTGCCAAATTGACGTACGGCAATATCCGTGACGGGGCTCTTTACTCGCCAACAGTTGTTGATCACGTTCCGTTTGATTGCGAATTGGTCCGCGAAGAAACTTTTGGACCCGTTGCGCCTGTCATTCGCTTTAAAGATATTGATGATGCTATTCGCATTTCAAACTCCACCGCATTTGGTTTATCATCCGGTGTTTGTACGGATAACTGGAAAAGTATTCAGCGTTTCATCAAAGAATTGAAAGTGGGCACGGTTAATGTCTGGGAGGTTCCGGGCTACCGTATTGAGATGTCCCCATTTGGTGGCATTAAAGATTCTGGCCTTGGTTACAAAGAAGGTGTGTTGGAGGCTATGAAAAGCTTTACTAATTTGAAGACTTATTCCCTGCCTTGGGACTAATCGTTCTTAGTAATTAAAAAGGCCGCGTTTAACGACGCGGCTTTTTTTATGGATTTTTTTCAGTTTTCTTGATCAACTTGCGAACATTTAAGGCAACCTAAGTCAGTCCTGCTGGGAAGAAGTTTCATGATAATCGTATTTGGCTCCATAAATATTGATCAAGTGTATCAGGTGGGCAAATTACCTGCGCCGGGAGAGACTGTACTAGGGGCAGGATACATGCAGGTGCCAGGTGGAAAGGGAGCTAACCAAGCCCTTGCTGCGCGGCGGTCTGGGGCAGAGGTTACGATGGCCGGTTGTGTTGGCAGTGATGCTAATGGAGATCTGGCTATGGCGCTCATGAAAAATGATGGCGTCAGTCTGGATCATATCTCCATATGTTCTCTTCCTACTGGGTGTGCTTCAATCTGGGTTGATGGCCAGGGCGAAAATAGTATCGTGGTTTCTTCAGGTGCAAATGAACAAGCAAGGGCAGAGCAAGTTCCTGTGGATCAACTCGCATCTTGTGATCTTTTACTGCTTCAAATGGAAGTGGATGCCGCTGAAAATTGGAAACTTTTAGAACATGCCAAACGCCAGAATGTATCAACATTGTTGAACGTGGCGCCTGTTGGTTTGGTTCCTGCTAGTGCCCTGTACAATCTAGATTATCTCGTCGTGAACGAAATTGAAGCGGCTGAACTTGCACGGCAACATCGCTTCGACTTTGCAGACGAAGAAGAACTGGCTCTCATGTTTTCAGAAAAATTTGATCTTTGTTGTCTTTTAACATTGGGTGCTCGGGGTGTACTCGCAGCAAACGGAAGCCAAATTACTAGGGTTGCGGCAATGGATGTAATGCCTGTAGATACCACTGCGGCAGGTGATAGCTTTATCGGAGGGTTTTCTGCTGCTATCTCAAAGGGGAATTCGCTCGAAAATGCATTAGACTATGCGACAAAAGTAGCGGCCGTAACTTGTACCCGATTGGGAGCGCAGTCGAGCATACCTTTCATTTCTGAAATTACCTAAATACCAATGGGGTATTTAAGTAGGCGGTAAACTTACGACTAAAGAACCAACAAAAGATAATCGTAATTATAATATTGATTTGTGCATCAAGAAAATATTATAAAAAGGAGTGTGTAGAACTTGGTCATGGTTAAGGGGGGTAAGTTTGTGTTGAATTTAGTTGAAAGAGGATATTCACGCGCGGGCATTAGTGGCCGCATTGTCCATGAATTAGGACGAGACATTGTCCGTGGCGTATATAAGCCTGGCGAAAGATTGCCTAATGAGATGGCGTTCATTAATCGATTCAATGGCAGCCGTACGGTAATTCGGGAAGCCTTCCGCGTATTGTCAGCTAAGGGCCTTCTGGAAGCAAGGCAGCGTGCAGGAACAAGTGTGCGTTCTAGATCCTATTGGAATTTATGGGACCCTGATGTTTTGTCTTGGCATTCTGCTCAAGATTTGGATGAAAATACAATTCGCCAACTGTTTGAACTTAGAATGATTGTGGAGCCTGAGGCTGCACGGATGCTAACCCAGAAAAGTCGGATTGCTAAGGCTGTGACTGTGTTGGAAAAAAATTACTTTCTGATGGAGCGGGCGTGGGATGAAAAAGACTTTGAGAAAGTTAAAAGCCTAGAGATCTCTTTCCATCTGATGCTCATTGATTATTGTGGCAATGAATTCCTTGTACGTTCCCGATATGCCGTTCAATTAATTTTGCAGCATTGCCAGCATGTCTTATCTAATAATGGAGCTATGGCTCTTGGCGCAGCCCGTTGGTATAGCTTGATTTTAGAGAAAATTAGGCAAGGGGATGCTGATGCGGTAGCGAGCACCGTCAAATCTTTGGTAGTGAGAGACCGAGAATTGATAGATCAAGCGACTAGTCAAGAGACCCAAAGCGCCAGTGAGGTTGCCTAGAAGGTCGGCTGACGTCATTCGGAGTTACTGTTGATCCTGTAGGCTTCGTGAATTTGATCCGCGTTGTCTATGTCGACGTTCAAATCACGAAGTAGGCCGTCCTGCAAGCCGTAAACCCAGCCGTGCACAGTAAGTTCTTTTTTATTCCGCCATGCCTTTTGGGCAATGGTCGTTCTGGCAACATTGCGGACTTGTTCCTCAACGTTCAGCTCACACAGCCGATCAATTTGTTCTTGCTGAGTTGGCAGTGCAGTTATTTCTGAGTAATGCTGCCTGAGGACATCTTTGATATTGGCAAGCCAGTTGTCAATTTGCCCATGGTCTGTATCTTCTAATGCGGCCCGGATGCCGCCGCAGTTGTAATGACCTGTGACGATAATGTGTTCAACTTCAAGAACTTCTACTGCGTATTGAATGACAGCAAGGCAATTTGCATCACTATGGGGGACAACGTTTGCCACATTACGGTGAACAAAAAGCTCGCCCGGATCCATACCAACAATTTCATTGGCAGGTACACGACTGTCAGAGCACCCAATCCACAAATAATTTGGCGTTTGAATGTCGTTTAGTTTGCTAAAAAATTGATCATCCATAGCGAGTTTGCTGCGGGCCCACTCGATGTTCCGTTTGAAAAGATCTTTTGGAGTTGGTTTCATTTGGCGCCTCTTAAAGTCGGAACATGAATACAGGTGTCTTTTACATCGCATACATACTGTGACTATAAAAAAAATCAAGGCAATCGCATATCAAAAAATGAACTGAATAGAAAAAGTTTCATATGATACAAAAAATATTGATTTGTTTTGAAAACTGTATCATATTAACAAAAGCAATACAGAAAATGGGTGTGACTGCGATGGATGAAGTCGATATGGAGCTTGAAAAAGCTTTTCAAAGCAAAATTGATGCTGAGCTTAAAATTGAACCGAAAGACTGGATGCCGGATGCTTACCGGAAAACATTGGTGCGTCAAATGTCGCAGCATGCCCATTCAGAAGTCGTTGGTATGTTACCCGAAGGTAATTGGCTGACACGGGCCCCATCCTTGAAAAGGAAAGCCATTTTGATGGCCAAAATTCAAGATGAAGGTGGCCACGGGCTTTATTTATATAGCGCCGCAGAAACACTGGGTGTCTCTCGCGATGAAATGTATGAGCAACTTCACAGTGGTAAAGCGAAATATTCATCAATTTTCAATTACCCGACCTTGAACTGGGCCGATATCGGTGCCATTGGATGGCTTGTTGACGGTGCTGCTATCACAAACCAAATAGCCTTATGTCGATGCTCTTATGGGCCCTATGCCCGGGCCATGGTCAAGGTGTGTAAGGAAGAGAGTTTCCATCAACGCCAAGGCTACGAGATTATGATGAATATGTCGAACGGCACGAAAGAACAAAAAGAAATGGCACAGGACGCCATTAATCGGTGGTGGTGGCCAGCGCTGATGATGTTTGGTCCCCATGACAAAAATAGTGATCATACTAGCCAATCCATGACATGGAAAATTAAACGGACATCCAATGATGAACTGCGCCAACGTTTTGTCGACGCGACAGTCCCGCAAGCCGACTATCTGGGCCTTACAGTTCCAGATGACAAACTTGCGTGGAATGAAGAGACCCAAAGTTACGATTGGGGCGAAATCGATTGGGATGAGTTCCGTAATGTCGTTGCGGGAAATGGGCTTTGCAATCGTGAGAGATTACAAACCCGCCGCGATGCTCATGATGGGGGCAAATGGGTCCGCGATGCAGCGCTAGCATACGCCGAGAAACAAAAGAAACGCATGGCTGATAAAGCCGCTTGAAGTGAGGAACTAAAAGATGTCAGAAAATAGTACTGAAAGTGAACTTCCTCTATATGAAGTGTTCATCCGCAGTAAAAATGGATTGCATCACAAACACGCGGGCAGCCTGCACGCACCGGATGCCGAAATGGCCCTGACGAATGCCAGAGATGTCTATACGCGCCGGAGTGAAGGGGTGAGTATTTGGGTTGTTAAAGCAACGGATGTTGTGGCTTCTAGTCCTGAAGATAAAGGGAACTTCTACGAGCCAAATGACGATAAATTGTATCGCCATCCAACATTCTACAACATCCCTGACGAAGTCGGACATATGTAAGCTGAGAGAGCAGGAATAGAAGTTATGAATGACAATGAAATACTCTTTGAGTATCTGCTGCGGCTTGGTGATAATTGCGCGATTTTAGGGCAGCGTTTGGCTGAATGGTGCGGTAAAGCCCCTGTTCTTGAAGAAGAATTAGCCCTAATGAATGTTGGGCTCGATCTTGTTGGGCAAGCAAGACTGTTACTTGACTATGCAGGTAAAGTTGAAGGTGCTGGGCGGGATGAGGATCAATTGGCCTTTTTCCGGGACACGCAAGAATGGCGTAATTTTCTGTTGATCGAGCAACCAAATGGAGATTTTGCCAAAACAATGGCGCGCCAAATGATTTTCGATTGCTTCCAGTATCTCCAATTTGAAGCCCTAACAGCTTCAAAAGATAAAACACTTTCTGAGATCGCAGCCAAATCCTTGAAGGAAATTACCTATCATCGCCGCCACAGTAGTAACTGGGTGATAAGACTTGGAGACGGTACCGACGAAAGCCATGCAAAAATGCAGGCCGCCATTGATGAACTTTGGGGATTTATTCCTGAGATGTTTGACATGGATGCAGTGGAAGATGCCATGGTCGCCGCAGGTATTGGTACTGACGTCAGCGTTTTGCGCGCCCGTTGGGATGACATGATTAATTCCATTCTCACCGAAGCTACTTTGCAGCGACCTGAAGATACTTGGTCTGTTCGCGGAAGCCGTGAAGGTAAGCATTCAGAGCATCTAGGGTTTTTACTTGCTGAAATGCAGTTTCTTCCACGTGCTTATCCGGACGCAAAATGGTAGATACCGCCACGATTCCGAGAGACCCGGTATATGATGATAAAAGCATCCGAAAAGTGCTGGAAATGGTTAAAGATCCAGAGATACCGGTGCTGACAATCGAGGATATGGGGATTGTTCGGAACATTGAGTTTGAAAAAGAAAGCGTTCAAATTTCAATAATGCCGACATATTCGGGATGTCCCGCGATGGATGTCATCGCGGAAGATGTAAAGTCTATGCTTGTTCTTCATGGATATAAAAATATAGAAGTAAAAACAGTATTGTCTCCTGCCTGGTCTAGCGATTTCATTTCTGAAAATGGTAGAAAATGTTTGGAAGAGTATGGCATTGCGCCTCCGGCATCTGCCGGAAGCAAGGCAGCAATGATCGGCATAGACGCGGTCGCTTGCCCGCAATGTAAATCAATAAAAACCAAAGTCGTGAGTGAATTCGGCTCAACAGCTTGTAAGGCTTTATACAAGTGTGAAGATTGCTTGGAACCGTTCGACTATTTCAAATGTGTTTAGGATACCTTAGATGACCATTTTCCATTCCCTGAAGATTGCAGAAGTAATTCGTGAAACTGACGATGCTATTTCCGTTGAGTTCGAAATTCCTGCGAACCTGAAAAATGACTACTTGTTTATCCAAGGGCAGCACTTGACCCTTAAAACAGATGTGGGCGGAGAAGAATTACGAAGATCTTATTCCATATGTAGTGCCGTTGGGGATGACACTCTTCGTGTTGCTATTAAACAAATAGATGGTGGTAAATTTTCGACCTTTGCCAACGAAAATCTGAAAGCTGGTATATCTGTTGACGTAATGATCCCGCAGGGAAGGTTTTTTACACCGTTATCTGCAAACAATAAAAAAAGTTATCTTGCTGTTGCCGCAGGAAGCGGGATAACTCCTATATATTCAATTATCAAAACAATTCTGCAAACAGAACCAAACAGTAAAGTTGCACTTCTTTATGGCAATCGTAGAACCTCCAGCGTGTTGTTTTTAGAGCAATTGGAAGATCTGAAGAACACTTATGGAGAGCGACTTAATCTGCTTCATATCTTGAGCCGTGAGTCTCAAGATAGTGAGATTTTTAATGGACGTATAGATAAACAAAAATGTTTAGACCTTTTTGAAGGTCCCTTGGCCAATTCTCAATTCGACGATGCGTTTCTGTGCGGCCCTGAGCAAATGATCATGGATGCGAAGGAAGTTCTGCAGAAGAAGGGTGTTTTGAAAGAAAATATTCATTTCGAACTGTTCATTACTGACGCCTCGATCGCTGCTTCGAAAGCATTAGAAAATTCTTCTGCTTCTATTTCTTCTGGCCCTAAACATACAGTAAAGGTGGTCATCGATGGACGGACAAGTGAAGTGATTATCCCAGAAGAAGGGGTTTCAATACTTGATGCAGCACTTGAAACAGATATTGATCTCCCATTTGCCTGTAAAGGCGGTGTATGCAGTACTTGCCGTGCAAAAGTTGTTCAAGGAAAAGTTCGTATGGACTTAAATTATGCTTTGGAAGATGACGAAGTGGCAGAAGGGTTTGTTCTGACCTGCCAATCTCACCCGTTGACAGATGATGTGATTGTTGATTTTGACGCTTAAATTAAAAGTTTAGGATATATTCATTTCCCTCAGGCAAAAAGGCAATATGATGTGCCTACTCAGCGATGACGCAGGGTAGATATTGGGGGGACCAACATTGTCTGGTAAAAATAGAAATACAGCCGTTTACTACGAGCTTGACGGATATACAACAACACAGAAAAGACTACTTGGGCGTCAAGTCGCAGGGGAGAGTTTTCTCCGTGGTTTTGTGAAATCTGCAGACTTGGATGACTTCTATTGCTTCACAGATTATCCCGACAAATTTGAAGCCTTCACCAATCAAGTCAATGACTATAGAGAAAAACCCCTAAAGACTTCATGGGTTAGCCCGCTTACTTTGAATAAAATGGATGATGTCGGGTGTCTCTTCTATTCTGGCCCTGGGCTTGAGTCTCTTGGATGGCAGCGGAGACACGTGGGTGCTGCAGCCTACAGTCTTTGCGGAATGACCCATACAACCTGTTCTCAAGAAGCCATGCAAGCATTTGGTGGGCTTATAACAGGGCCGATTGAAGAGTGGGATGCTGTGATTTGTACATCCAACTCAGTCAAGAAAACCATGGAATATGCGCTGGATAACTGGGCGGAGTATTTGGGATCTAGAACTGGATCGAAACCAAAGATACGAGTGCAGTTGCCGCTGCTTCCCCTCGGTATTAATTGCGACGAGTTTGAAAGGCCCGATAGCGCTGATGCTTATGTGAAGTCTTTTAAAGAAGAACACAAAATTGGAAAAGATGACGTTGTTGTTTTATATGTAGGTCGATTAGCGTCTCACGCAAAAGCTCATCCGCTTCCCATGTACCAGGCTTTAGAGAAAGCGGCGCAGAAAACGAGTCGGAAAATACATTTGGTGCAATCGGGGTGGTTCGCAGCTGATGCCATTGAGTCCCAATTTAAAGATGGTGCACGGAAATACTGCCCTTCAGTGAACGCCATCTTCATTGATGGGCGAGTGCCTGATACCCGAAAGCATATATGGCACGTGGGCGACATCTTCACGACGCTTGCTGATAATATTCAAGAAACTTTCGGAATTACTCCGTTGGAGGCAATGGCGGCAGGTATGCCGGTTGTCGCGACAGATTGGGATGGATACCGCGAAACCATTCGGGATGGAGTGGATGGTTTCCTTGTTCGAACCACTATGCCAGAACCCGGAACCGGACGCCCTTTGGCATATCGCTACCAAGTGGGTTATGACAGTTATGACCGTTATATCGGTCAGGTTAGTTTATTCACAAATGTAGACACGGAGCATTGTGCAGAGGCATATTTGAAATTAATCGATAATCCAGATCTTCGCCGGAAAATGGGTGACGCTGGCAAAAAGTTAGTAATGGAAAAATATGACTGGGGAGTGTTAATCCCGCAATATCAAGACCTTTGGGCTGATCTCGCAGATCGCCGGGGAGCTGCTAAGCAAGAAAAAATTACAATTCCTGTGCCGCTAGTCGATGATCCTTTTGCGTCATTTGCGCATTATCCAACGCAGCTTATGCTACCTTCGACTCGTTTAAGCCTAGCGGAGGGGGAGCGTAAGAGCGTTAACTTCTATCTTAAAGATCCTTTAGGCGGTGGTGTTGCTCATTTAATGCCAACGGAAGAAGTTCTGGAGAATATGCTCAGTACTATTGAGGCTGAAGGTGTGTGTAGTATTCTCGAGATTGCCCAAAAATTCCAGCTAAGGCCGGATAGAATGATCCTGTTTGCGGGATGGCTCGCCAAAATGGATTTGGTGAAAGTGCTTGCAGAAGAAATTTGATAAATACCGGTGTGAGCCTGATAAAAGGCTCACACCGAATAATTAGGTATTCTTTGCAGCAGATTGACGGCGCTCAGCTAAGGAAAGATCCCGGTCCTTAAAGCGAAGCTGGGCAAGCCGGTTCACGTTCGTTAGACCATCCAGAAGACCTGGTATAACGATGTCAGAAGGTTTGTTTTGCTGGCAGAGCTGTTTTAACGCAATGCCCATGGTGGCAGGTGCACGGACATCATCATCGATTAACACGCTAATCAGGCCTAGTTCAGCAGCTCTGGTTGCCCGGATATATTGCTCCAAACGAGGGACTGTTCGCGGGATAATCAATGTTCGTTTATTCATTGATAGAATTTCACAGAAAGTGTTGTAGCCACCCATGGCAACTACCGCAGATGCTTTATCCATCAAGTTTTCAATGTTACTGTCAAAGGTAACGGATTTCACCTGAGGAAGCTTGCTAATCCGTTCGCGAAAGCTCGTGCGCAAATCAGGTGGCATGAAGGGACCGAGTACCAATAAGGCATTCAATGGGAGATCAGTTTCGGTTTCATACGCGCTAAGCACCCAGTCAATCAAAACATCGCCGTCACCGCCGCCGCCAACTGTCACAAGTACATATGGCTCATCAATTTCTTCCAGTATAGCAGGGTCTGTGGCGGGCTGGACTTTCCGGGGCAGGTAGCCAGTATATGAAACTTTACGTTTTACATCAGCCGGCAAATCAACACCTTTTAAAGGGTCGTAAAGCTGCTCGACACCGAAAATCCAAATGTCATCGTAGTAATTTTGCAGTGCCGTAAGGACATTTTTACGCTTCCATTCGGGTACAAGAAGGGAAGGGTCATCGAGGACATCACGAAGGCCAAGCACAAGTTGCGTGCCATTTGCTTTGAGAACTTCAAGTGTCTCAGCAACTTCACCTTTGAGGCCAAAGGGCTCTTTATCCACGATGAAGATATCAGGATCGAAGGTTTCTGCCGTGTGACGAATGATTGATGCTCTCATAGCCAGTGTTTGTTCTGTATCGATGTGCAGGCTGAGCGACGTATACTCGCCATTCCGCAGTTTGATGATGCCCGGGATACGAACGAAATCAACCCGAGCCTTGAAATCAAAACTGCCAATGATCGGAGAGCCTGAAAGAATAAGAACGGACAAATTTTGGTTTTGTTCAACGAGCGCGTGAGCAAGTGTCCGACAACGTCTTAAATGGCCGAGGCCAAAAGAGTCATGACTATAAATTAAAATACGTCTTGCGCTGCCGTCTAAGGACATTTAGCCACCCTTGAAAACCAATTTAGTCCACGTTTATATTTTACTCACTTCGGTATACCGTCCTGTGCGCAAGAATGCACTTACAAAAACAGATTTATCGAAATCTGATTGAGAGAGATTCTTCCTCGAAGCTCTAAATTTCGAAAATAAACTCAAATAAAGTACTATAATATGCATTTTATTAGAAATGAATTAAATTAGTAATTAGTTGTTTTTGTTTTTTGTTTGTCGTTGGCTCATAAATTAAAATAATACATAAAAACAACTCCTTAGTGGTTAAATTAATTTAATCTAAAAAAGAAAAATCAAAATAAGTTAAATTTTTATTAAGAAAAGATAATGACATAAAACATAAAATATTATTATGGTTTTATGGCTTATCACATTCAAATTTATAACAGAGAAGCAATTAGAAATCAGATTGGCTTAAAGGTAACTCGAACAGTTATTATGGTTATAATTTGAGTTATTTTAAGTCAATTAGTCTCGTTGTACTTGGAATGAAAGAGGGCAGAAATATGAAAACAATAACCACTTATGGGAGCATTATATGATTGATTTTATTGATAAATTTTCTGCGGATGAGAGTGGGGTAACTTCGGTGGAGTATGCCCTTCTTGCTGCAGCAGCTTCAGTACGGTCTTAATCGCGGGGGGAGCCTTCTACGCTAAAGTTAGTGCTGCATTGCAGGCAATTGCACTAGAGCCAGTCGCAGATACGGGCAACGGAAGCGGATTTTAAGAACTTAGATTTATAACGGAGGGAGAGTGAAATGTTGGTTGAAACTGCTTTAAAGAGTATCACTCTCTTTCTTCCGCTGCTGGCGATCGTTTTGATGTTGTGCGCGGCTTTCACTGATTGGACGGTACGGCGAATTTCAAACAAAATATCGCTGTGTTTAGTGGTGCTATTTGGGGCTTTTACCCTAATACCGGGATGCGTCGATGATGTTATGCCGCATATGTTGGTTTCAGTGGGGATGCTACTGGTATTATTGCCGGTTTATGCCATGGGAAAAATGGGCGGCGGAGATGTGAAACTTTTGGTTGCCTCTGGACTTTGGATGGGAAGCGATCAAATCACGGAATTTATCTTATACGTGAGTTTCGCCGGTGCCGTTTTAGCGTTAATTTTGATCTCAGAAAACTTGCGAAATATATGGGAATGGGGCGCTTCGAAGGTGGGGCTTCAGTCCGTGGGTGGGGCCGCACCCAAAGCCATTGGAATACCCTACGGAGTCGCAATTTCATTTGGTGGCATAGTTCTCATTTCCAAATCCTATGTGCTTTGAGGTAAATAAATGCGCTCTCTCATAATGTTTTTCTGTTGCCTCTGTTTTTTTGGAGTGGCCGTCTATCTGGCAGTTCAGGTTTTCGTAAAACCTGAAGCTATTTCTGTTAAAGCGCACGTTGAAGCGGCTCCTCGTGTCCATCTTCCTAGCCTTAGAAAGGCTACTTCAAAAGGTGAAATTGTGCAGATGAGCGATGTCGTTTGGATCCCATATTCAGGAAATGATGATTTGGCGGGTCTTATAAATCAATCCACCCTTTTGAAGGCAAAAGCGGACTATTTTTCCGTAAACCGATCTGTTGAAGCTGGTGTAATTCTCAAGCGAGAGGATTTTCTTTGGCCCACAGATAAACGGTTTTTAGAAAATATACTAAAGCCGGAGTTTCGAGCAGTAGAGGTTAGTTTTTTAGAGGGTTTGCTTGAAAAGAAGATCCTTACAAGTGGTAGTTTCGTTGATTTGTTATGGTCTAATAAAAAAATGAATGACTCTTTTATTGTCGCCCAAAACATCCGAGTGTTGGCGGTCCAGCCAGACGGAGGTGGAAATTCCATAGTGCTGTTGGAAGTCAGCACAGCCCAATCAGAGATCATATCGGTTTCCCGTTCGCTTGGATCTGTATCCCTTCTACTTCGTTCAAAAAATCGGATTAAAAAAGATAAAAATCTGAAAAATGTGCTCCAAAGACTTCGCCTTATGGGGGCCGGAACCGGGGTGTTGCCTCTCCAAGGCGAGGACAAAATTTTGATTATCCAACGGGGAGAAAAGATCACAGTAATGAATAGGACGAGTGGTCGTCTGCCACAAATCAAAACATCTCTGTTTACCGGGGTTACTGAAAGAGGAGTGAATTAATGTACAGGGTTTTTTTGGTGAGTTTTTTCACATTTCTCTTCGGTTTTTCCCTGGTCGCAGCAGATGAGTTGTTCCTCAAACCCAATGAAGGAAAATTATATCGCCTCGGGGCCGTTGTTCGGGATGTTCTGATTACTAACCCCGAAATTGCTGATGTGCAGATGACGCAAAGTAATGGTTTGTTTGTTTATGGAAAGCAATCTGGACGGACACATATTGTTGCCCTAGCTGATAATGATGTGGTGGTGTTCGAAAGATTTGTAACGGTAAATCGAGACCTCAAAAAATTGGAGACATTGTTCAAAACTGAATTTCCAGAGTCAAATGTAAGCGTTCAACTTTCTCCTGGCCGATTGATGCTAAGTGGAAACGTAGATAGCGCGTTGACCGCCAAAAGCATCTTAAGTCTCGCCAGTGGGTATTTGGTCGGTGGCGAGAAACTGGTGGATACCCTCAAAATTGCATCTCCGGTTCAAGTAAATCTCCGTGTTCGGGTCATGGAGATGAATAGAGTCGCTACTAAGAATATTGGCATTAACTGGAACTTGCTCCTCAATCCGGGATCTATGGCCATTAATTTGATCTCTGGCAGAAGTCCCTTAACACTGGCTGGAAGCGCAGTTCCCGGATCAACTGTTGCGGCAGGTGGTAGCAGTACACAATTTGGTAGTACCGGAACTGACGCGTCATTTTCAGCCATAGTTGACGCCTTAGTCGAAGATAAATTGATAACAGTGCTCGCAGAGCCAAATCTAACATCGCGGTCCGGGGAAACAGCCAATTTTTTTGCGGGAGGGGAGTTCCCCATTCCCATCGCCTCTGATGACAACGGGGTTACAATTGAGTTCAAAAAATATGGTGTTTTGCTCGACATGACACCAACGGTTATTTCTCCAAATAGAATACGGCTCCATATTCGGCCTGAAGTCAGTGAGCTGTCCTCTGCTGGGGCCGTGGTTTTGAACGGTATTACAATTCCTGGCATTGCCATTCGCCGGACAGAGGCGACGATTGAACTCGCAAGCGGGCAAAGTTTTTCTGTGGCGGGCCTTCTTCAAAATCAGAAACGAGACTTGGTGAGAGAAGTGCCGTGGCTCGGGCAGATGGAGGTGCTGGGGCCACTTTTCCGCTCGAAAGAATATCAAAGCTCTGAAACAGAGTTGGTGATTATTGCGACTGTCAATATTGTGAAACCTCTGTCAAATGCAGACTACGTATCCCCTTTGGCTGTCGACCACCGCAATGAACAAAACGTGCGAGGCCCCGAAGCGCTTCCCCAAAATCGAGATACGGCACCTGAAACCCGGGAAATCCGTACCAAAGATGGCATTAAACTTTATGGCCCGAGGGGGTATATCTTTTGATTGTCCTCATGAAAGTGATCAAGGAGCAATTTCCTAATCGAAAAATAGGTCTCGTTCTTCTGTTGTTGTTTAGTGGATGCCTTGCCGACGATCGTAGTTTTCGAAATCTAGTGCCGGCAAGTGAACCTGTTCAGGTTCAGTTTTCTCGCTCGAATTTTGTGTTTTATCAAGGCGAGCCGGGCGCAATGTTTATAGATAAAAACGGCGCAGAAATCTCAACAGCGATGGCCGCACAGAATACTGAACGAGTAGATGAACTCCAACTGACTGTTTCATCGAGAAAATTGTTCGAGATTGCTCAAAATCT
>Ga0209826_1000229_pt1 | contig 40518 bp, 33 predicted proteins | sample GOMGulsemesocosm_5_FD_184637 | JGI IMG/M metagenome (GOLD analysis project Ga0209826, IMG submission 184637) | Methane-oxidizing microbial communities from mesocosms in the Gulf of Mexico - GOM15C Gulf of Mexico (SPAdes) (version 2) | ecosystem: Environmental > Aquatic > Marine > Cold seeps...
CACCTCGACGACCTGTTGCTCCGGCGTACACGTCTGGGGCTGTTGTTGAGACAGGGCGGTGAGCAGTTGTTCGACGCTCTGCAGTCTATTTTTACCGATGAGCTGGGTTGGGATTCGCAGCAGTGGCAGGCGGAGGTCACCCGCTATCGACAAATTTGGCAGCGTTACTACAGCCTACCAACCGCTACAGGGCACGGTGTTAAACCCGCGATGACCACTGGCGACGACGATCAAGCTGATCACAAAGGGCAAGGGTCATGAGCAGTGACCAGCCCGAGTACCTACTGGCCATCGACAACGGCACCCAGAGCCTGCGCGCACTGGTGTTTGATCAGCGCGGCCAATTGCTGGCCAAGAGCAAGGTGGACTTTGAAGCCTACAGTGCACCCGAGGACGATTGGGCGGAGCAGCGACCTGAGTACTTTTGGGACGCCCTGTGCGAAGCCTGTGAACAACTTTGGCCCCAGCTGGATTTTCCGCGCACGTCGATCAAGGCGGTGTCGGTCACCACCCAGCGCGCCACCGTGGTAACCCTGGACGTCGAGGGGCGACCACTGCGGCCGGCCATTAGCTGGATGGATAAGCGGCGGGTAGACAGCAAACCGTCACTGCGCTGGTGGGAAGCGGCGGGCATCAAGCTGTTGGGAGCAAAGGCGGCGGTGGCTAATTTTCACGCCCATGCGCAAGCCAACTGGATTGCCCAGCGGCAACCGGACATCTGGCAGCGGGTGCATAAATACCTACTGCTGTCCGGTTACCACAACTTTAAGTTGACCGGTCAATACAATGATTCAGTGTCGGCGCAGGTGGGTTACCTGCCCTTTGACTTCAAGCGCTTGGGCTGGGCCTCGAAGTGGGACTGGAAGTGGCGGGCCCTGACGATTACCGAAGCCATGCTGCCGCAGTTGAAAGTAGCCGGCGAGACGTTGGGTCACATCACCGCCGAGGCATCGCGGCAAACGGGCATTCCTGAAGGTTTGCCCTTGATAGCCTCTGGCTCGGACAAGGCCTGTGAGGTACTGGGCTCAGGCTGCCTAGAGGCGGGCACCGGCAGTTTGAGTTACGGCACCATCGCCACCTTCAACATCACCAGCGACCGTTACATGGAAGCCGTGCCTTTTCACCCCGCCTACCCTGGGGTAGCGCCGGGCACCTTTAACGCCGAAATGGCGGTGATGCGCGGTTACTGGATGGTGAGCTGGTTCAAAAAAGAGTTTGGTTTGCGTGAACAAAAGCTGGCCGAGGAGCAGGGAGTGGCCGCCGAGACCTTGCTGGACGATCTGCTTACCGCGGTGCCGCCTGGTTCGATGGGATTGATGTTGCAACCCTACTGGTCCGCCGGCCCCAACAATGACGGGGATGCCAAGGGCGCGATCATTGGTTTTAGTGATGTGCACACCCGCGCGCATATGTACCGGGCGATGATCGAGGGCATTACCTATGCCCTGCGCGAGGGCAAGGAGCTGCTGGAAAAACGCAGTGGCCAGCGACTCAAACGCTTGCGAGTATCCGGCGGCGGCTCCCAGAGTAATCAGGTGATGCAGATAACCGCCGATATTTTTGGCATGACCGTCGAGCGACCGCACACCTATGAAACCTCAGGGTTGGGCGCGGCTATTGCCGCTGCGGTGGGGGTGGGCATCTACCCTGATTTTAAGTCCGCGGTTGAGCAGATGGCGCAGCCGGGGGATAGCTTTAGCCCCGTGGCCGAACACCAGCGCACCTACAACCAGCTTTACGAAAATGTCTATTGCAAGATGTATGAACGCCTGCGCCCCAGTTACAAAGCGATTCAGGCAATCATCGGCTCTCGAGCTTAGCGCAGGGGTTAATGTGAACCTGTGCTGTGATGACGACTCGTCCGAAGAAGCAATAACAAATAGACAATAATAAATAACAGCATTGAGAATTGAGTCCATGAATAACCTACCCGAATACTTTGAAGCGCTGACTGGGTTCGATCAGGCCCGTCAGCCAAGTATCCCCGCCGAGCGGTTGGAATCTGTGCGCCAGGCTTCACAGCAATTGCACGACGATTTTATGCAGCAGCCCAACCTGCAGTATTTACAAAGCACGGCGCTGGTGCGGGCGCCTTATCCCACCAAGTTTGCCTTCTATAATGCCAAGGTTTTACCGACCCCATTGGTGCACATCATCAACCGGGTTTTTCTGGTGCAGACTCAAACCCCAGACGGCATTAAAACCCTGCTGTTGTCGCCGACCCACGTCGAGGCTTCGCGCGCGACGCCCTATTTTGATCGAATGGAAAAAAGCTTCGGCCCATTTTCAAAAATAATGAACAAACTGTTGGTGCCGGAATACAGCACGGTTGAAGAGGTGGTGGCCAAGGCCGGATTGACGCCTGAAGACATTGACTACATCAGCTACGACCACCTGCACACCCAGGATATTCGCCGCTGGTTGGGTGATGCCAACAGCCCAGGTTATTTCCCCAACGCCAAGCTGTTGGTGATGAAAGAAGAGTGGGACGCCTGCAAGGGGCTGACCCCACAACAGGCCGATTGGTATGTGAAGGGCGGTATCGGTCAGGTACCCGAGGCGCGCATTATTCAGCTGAACCACTCGACTAAAATCGGTGAAGGTTTTGCGTTGGTGCGCACCCCAGGCCATACGGTCGGCAACCACTCGTTTGTGATGAAAACCGAGAAGGGGGTGTTTGTTACCAGTGAGAACGGTGTCGGCGCGGATTGTTACGCACCGGAGCAGTCGAATATTCCCGGGCTGAAATCCTACGCAAAAAGAACGGGTATGGAGGTGGTGCTTAACGGCAACACCCTGGAAAGTGCCCTCGAACAATACATCAGCATGGTGTCCGAAAAGACCATCGCCGGGCCCAGCTTTATCAATCCTAAGTTTCCGAACATGGCCAACTCTTCGGAGTTTACCGCCTACTGGTTATTCCCAGGTTATAAGCCCAATTTCAATGTCGGTGATCTGCTGCTGGGCCAGCTGGTTCTGCCTAAAGCGGCCGGCGTCGAAGAGCAAGCTGCCTAACCGACCGCTTGTGTTGTAGGAAATGAAGAGAGGCCTAGGTCTCTAGGTCGGGGAAATGGCGCTCGAGCAACACAGGTTGCCGAGCGCTCTGAGGGAGCTTGTTGTCGACATGAACACTGATTATTTACAGTACGCCGTACCTGTTTTCTTTGCCTTAATCTTGATAGAAGCCTGCTATTCGCACTTTAAGGGGCTGCGTCTCTACAACCTGAGAAACAGTCTTAGCTGTTTGGGCTGTGGCGTTTTTACCACCACCCTAGAGTTGTTTGTAAAAGCCGGTTTGGTCGGGCTCTATGCTTGGGTCTTTGAAAATTATTCATTGATGCAACTGAGTGATGCCAGTTGGGTAACTTGGATCGCCGGGTTAATCGTGTTTGATTTCCTCTGGTACTGGGCGCACCGTATCTCCCATGAGGTTAACGTGCTCTGGGGCGGACATGTGACCCATCACCAGTCGGAGGAGTTTAACCTCACCGCGGGATTGCGCCAGGGCGCGCTGCAAGATCTGATGTATTGGCCGCTCTATTTGTTGATGGCCATCGCCGGTTTTTCGGCGGAAATGTTTGTCGCACAGTTGCTGATCAACAAGTTTTACGGCTTCTGGTTGCATACCCGTGCCATCGATAAATTGCCACTGATTGAAGGCATTCTCGGTACCCCCTCGGCCCATCGAGTACACCATGGCATGAACGATCACTACATCGATAAAAACCACGGTGGTATCTTAATGGTGTTCGATCGTATGTTCGGTACCTACCAAGCAGAAGACGAAGAAGTGATGTTTGGTGTGCGCAAGCGCTTTGCCAGCTTCAATCCGGTATTGGCCCATTTCGATTGGCTGCTGTGCCTCTGGCGGGATGCCTGTCAGACACAAAACCGTTGGGACAGGTGGCGCATTTGGTTTATGCCCACCGGCTGGCGCCCTGTCGATGTCGAAAATTCCAATCCGCGGCAGAGGTTTTCAACGGCCGATTATCAAAAGTTCGACGCGCAACCGGGTCAGTATTCAGTGCGCCTCGCACTTGCGATCTTTGTCTTAGTGTCCGTGGCTAATCAGATTCTGTTGCTTAATGCCGAACCCGTTAGCTGGTTGGTTAAAGGTCTCGGGGCCGCACTGATTACCGTGGGGCTGCTGTGGATGGGAAAACTACTGGACGAATCAAAGCGTGTGTCTGATCTGCAAACTGGGGTGTCGAGTGACTAGAATGTAGGGTAACAACATAGGTATAAACTGTGATCTATGCGATAAATTCAGTGGGTTAATTAGTAGCTGAAGCTTGGCGCTGGTTAGCATCTCTTAAGTTTAAAGAGGCCGACGATTCGATAAGAATGTCGGCCTTTTTTATGCCTAGGTCGGTAGCTAGCTACCTCATAGATGTAAGAAAGCAGCGCTTATCGGATAAGAGAGGTGGCTTCTTTGGCCGGCAGAGGGTCTGCGAGCATAGGTTGTCCACTTGGCCAAACCACGATAATGTTGGACGCTATGAGTTATCCGAATGTGCCAAAATGAGGCGTTATTAACTGCCCTATTTTGGCTGATTTCAGGTGGTTATTAAAACGGGTGAATTCAAAGTTGAGCACCTAGGAAGCTAAAGGGCTGGTTACACGCTGCCAAATAGACATTCAGAGCATAAACCTGATATCCAGTCATTTTTTTATTTATTTAAAAAATGGTGTAAGGTTGGATTAGAACGGCAAGGGAATGGCTGATACTGCGTGTTTTTATGGTCAATTCTAATTGCAAACTATGATAGTTCACGACTTTAAACCCAATTAGTAATCTTCCAGGAATTGAATATGTCCAAAGGTAATCTAGTGTTGACCATAAGTCAGGCTAAGGCTCAACTTGCTAAAACCATCTCTGCTGTAGAAAAGCGCGTTGCCGCTGGAGAGAAGAAAGTTGTATCTTTAAAAGCCAAAGCCGCAAAAAGCTCTGAAAAGTCTAAAAAGGCAAAAGCCGCTCTATCTAAAATTCGCAGTAAGCACAAAACCAAACCATCCGCGAGCTCAAAGGCCGCTCTCGCAAAGGCAGAAGTCACCGCCACTGCCGCGATTGAGGGCGTAAAAGCTCTGAAAAGTGAAGCGGCCGTGATTATCGCCTCTTTGGCAGAGGATAAACACTCACTGCTTGTCGAGTCCGTTGCTTCTAAGGGCGCTTCAAAAGCAGTTTCTGACCACAGTAAGAAGGTAGCGGTCAAGGCGAAGGCGGCAGCGAAGAAAGCCAAGACAAAAACAAAACCTAAGGCCAAACCAAAGAAATGATATGATGGTCAATCTGACATAGAGAACTTGCCGCTTAAGGCAAATGCTTGAAATAACTAACAAAACAACATATAGGTAGAGACATGGCACTAACTAAGACTGGCGTTTCAGAATTGCTTGCTGAAAAAACGGGTGCAACCAAAGCCGTTGCTGCTGAAAACTTGAATGCATTACTGGATATCATCCAAGACGAACTAGTGACTGAAGATGGCAAGGTCACACTGCCTGGTTTTGGAACATTTTCCGTAACAGCTCGCCCTGAACGTGAAGGTCGTAACCCATCAACTGGCCAGCCTATGACAATTTCTGCAAGTAACGCAGTGAAATTTAAGGTCGGTAAAGTATTGAAGGACGCGGTCAATAAGTGAGCTAGCGGTTCACTTATTGTCGTAATATGAAAAAGCCCTCTTTGATGAGGGCTTTTTTTTGCCTGGTTATAGGAGAAAAATGGCCTGAATTGAGGCTTGAATGTCTTGCCCATCATCAATACTGAGACCTGCTTAACATAAATATTGGCCACCTTCCCTTCAGAGTAAAACCCGCGCAGCCAATCTAAGCATCACGCATACCCAGTGCTTGCGCTTACACATGCTACTGAACAGTCAAGTACTCGATGACAGGACTAACAGAAAAAACCTCTAGGCTCTGTACAAAGGTTTGATCACTCATTAACTGCTGCAGCAGTGCTTTATGGGCCTGTATGGAATGCCAGCGCTCAACAAAATAAAAATGATGATCATCCTCGCAGCTTTGTAATGCCTCAAATCCATGGCATACCTCATGCGAAAGACAATAAGCCTGACTTTTTTTGATGATGGCTAATGCTTGTTCGGCCTTGCCCTGCACGGCCTCTAATTTGACTAATGCAACAACACTCATACACAACTCCTGATTATCTATAGCTCGTATGCCGCCTTCGATCTAATCTGAATTCGACATATTCAACGTCGCTTCATGCTAAGGCAGTCAGGCATAGTGACAAGTCAGGATTTCTGTAGTTGTTGAAAGGAGTGTTGTTATATAAGTTCCCATTGAATCGCCAAAGCAACAGCCGCAGTCGTTGTTCTAGCGCGAAAGCTATTTTTAATATGGGCGATATGTTTATCAACACCATTAATAGAGATCGACAATATATCGGCAATCTGTTTGGTCAATAAACCCTGAGCCAACAGGCTTAAAATGTGTGTTTTTCGATCACTCAACTTGGGCAAATTTCCATGTGTAAACATCGGCTTGTTCCTGGATAAAAACTCCCTGTTAAATACCTGTGATATATCGAGTAAGTCGTGCTGTACCTCAGGTATATAGCCGTTAAGGTCCTTGATGCTACCGTCATAAGCTAGGGCCAGAACCCCTTTAAAACCCAGTACATTACGAAGGGGAATAACGATGCCACGATTTACATCATTATCCCAATTGAGGTTCATCAGTTGTTGCTGTTTGTAGTTTAACGACATGGACTCTCTGACTTTCCGATAGCTTGCGGGATACTCCTTTTCTATCCAGTAGGGTGTTGACGGGTCAACTTCAGAAAAGTTGAAGCGGTTGTAGTCGTCGATGAAACCTTGGGGGTAACTGCTTATTCTGTTTACTTCGCCATCATCTGTCTGATGCAAAGAATTTACCGCAGAATATATCCAGCGGCCAAAACCCAGTGAAGCCATTTTTTTCTGAAGAGGTTCTATCAGAGAAAAATCATCAACCGCTGTATAGCCTGTTGTTAGCGCTTTCATTGCAACACCAACCAACAAGAAACCAAGGCAAGTCCCGTGTGAGGATGGAGCTTTATTTTCTGATTGTTCATAGTGGTTCCGGTTTGGTTGCGACGGGGTAGGTGGCTTATGACGGCCTGACTGATATTCAATAGAAGTTAGAAGGGTTTTGGGGTGGGTTTTGTTGTCCCCTTCGGTGAGCTCAGTGATTAAAGAACCGCTTTAAACCTTGCTAAAGAAGGGTTTATAGAGTTTTAGTTGTAAAAGGACCTACCTATAAAACACGCAGTATCTTTGCTCTAATTTATACGCTGAATTATAGATTCTAATGTCTTAACGCTGCAGTGTTGGACGCTCAGTGACGTCTTAACTTGGTTGGACTGAAGTGTTCGTTAAGGCGCGTAGGTACACGGCTATCGATGATGCTGATGTCCTTTGTGCCGATAATATCCAATACATGAAGAATAGGAAAAATCATTGTTAGGTCGTAGGTCGCTGCATTCGCACTGCAAATAGGTATAACCCCGATAGAATGATTACAACACAATCCATTGCTATTGCGGATGCCGCTTTACCTAGAAACTCCTGTCCGTATAACAAAACTAATGACACAAATACAAGTTTGCTGAACGCAGCAACAGAGATTGAAAATACACGATGTTTCTGGCTAAAAAAGCCATAAATTAGAATTACGCCAATGAGTCCAATCAACGCAGACCAACTTCGAACAACTATGTTTTCAAGCGTGCCGCTGAATGAAACGCCGAACATTGATTCGAGCGCTGCCTGTGGCGCGAACAACCCGTAGAACATAGTAAAGGTCAGCACCCCTGATACCAGCATTAGCCACTTTATGTTTTTGATTATAAAATTCATTTTTTCTACACTCCTGTTGGTCAAAGTATTGATTTTCTCGGTCTGTATCATTCTGCTTATCACTCAAGAGCCGCGAGGTGTTCCGCCTCGTCATATCTCGAGCAACCATTGTTATTAATTTTACCGTTCAATTTTCTTGATGCTTAAACGGATAACGGTTGTTATCAGTCTTCAAAATTGTTGAGGAATTTACGCAGCAGGGTATTGAGTTGCTTTTGCTCACTTGTGGATAAAGCTGACGTTAGCTGGTCTTGTGTTGCCACATGATCAGTAACCGCGGCATCGATAATGGCAAAACCTTTCTCCGTTAACGAGATGATGACACTGCGAGCATCATCGGGGTTTTTTATACGCACGACTAAACCGGCTTTTGACAATTGATCAATTCGATTGGTCATCGTCCCGGATGTCACCATCATGGTGGCCAATAGGTCATTGGGCGATAGCGCATAGGGCGGCCCGGATCGACGTAACGTGGCTAGCACATCAAAGCTTGCCAGGTGTAAACCATGCTCGGCAAAGGTCTTTGCCATGCCTTCGCCGAGGTGTTGTGTGATGCGTTTAAAGCGCCCCACTAGGCCCATCGCGCTAACATCAAGATCAGGCCTTTCTTTATTCCACTGTTCAATCACCTTATCGACTTTGTCCACGCTTCCCCCAGTCATTTGTGTCTCAGGGGTGATCATCACAAAAATATATCTCGATATCAAGATAAATCGTGCTATCTTGACGTCAAGATAAATTGATGGGTGATCTTCATGACACGTAATACCGACCTGCTTATTACCGCCACAGCGCCGATCATCTGGGGAAGTACCTACCTGATTACCACCCAATTCCTGCCGGCGGGTTACCCCTTAACCGTCGCCATGCTGCGCGCTCTGCCCGTGGGGTTGCTGATGTTACTGCTGGTTCGCCAGCTGCCGTCGGGTACCTGGTGGCTAAAGGTTACTGTGCTGGGCGCGCTTAATTTTTCGTTGTTCTGGTGGTTACTGTTTGTGTCGGCCTATCGATTGCCTGGCGGAGTCGCGGCAACCATGGGCGCAATACAGCCGTTGATCGTGATTGTTCTGGCGCGGGTGTTACTCGGCTCGCCGATACGTGCGCTTTCTGTCATGGCGGCATTGGCCGGGTTAAGCGGCATTGCTCTTTTAATACTCACCCCGCAGGCGGCGCTTGACCCCATCGGACTTACAGCGGGCCTGGCGGGGGCGGCTTGCATGGCGGCGGGCACAGTGCTCAGCCGTCGGTGGCAGCCTCCGGTCTCCCTGTTAACGTTTACCGCCTGGCAACTGGTGGCCGGCGGAATGCTACTGCTACCTGTGGCCATGTGGTTTGAACCATCTTTGCCAAGCCTGAGCCACGGCAACCTGTTCGGGTTTATCTATCTTGGTTTGATCGGCGCGGCACTGTCCTACGTGCTTTGGTTTAGAGGCGTAGCGCGGGTAGAGCCATCGGTAATCTCTACGTTAGGTTTTTTGAGCCCATTAACCGCGGTGGCGATTGGTTGGTGGGTGCTTGATCAGGCGCTTGGGCCCTGGCAATTACTGGGTGTATTTATAGTGTTTATGAGTGTCTGGCTCAGCCAGTACGCGAGCCACAAAGCCGCAGCCGCTTCCCCCATTCAAGCAACAACAGGGCTGCCGCTTTTAAGGTAGTGCTGGTTATCCACGTTTGTTAATTACGGTTTATATTTAATTCAGGAGAGAACACCATGAAAATCACAATATTCGGAGCCGCCGGCGCAGTAGGAAGCCGAGTTGTTAGCGAGGCACTAAGCCGTGGCCACGAGGTTAAGGCGGTGATGCGTGACCCAGCACAATTTAACAAACTACCGGCGGCTGCAATCCTCTGTTCGGGCGACGCGAGCAGCGTTAAAGACGTCGCTCGATTATCCGCTGGTCAAGACCTAGTGATCACGGCCATTCGTCCGCCAACGGGGCATGAAACGCAACTGGCATCGATCACCCAATCCATTTTACGGGGTGTTGCGCAATCAGCCGTTCGAGTATTGGTGGTGGGTGGCGCAGCCAGCCTGAGGCTCCCAGATCAAGGTGAGACCACTGTTCTAAGTGCGCCCAATTTTCTGCCTGCGGCCGTTATGCCTATCGCCCGCGCGTGTTTTGCGCAGCATGAAATGTGTACTGCCGACCAACAGGCCGACTGGGCCTACCTCAGCCCGCCTGCCATGTTGGTGCCGGGTACTCGTACGGGAAGCTACCGACTGGGGTTTGACGAACTGGTTGTTGATCAGCACGGCAACTCAAAGATTTCTATGGAAGATTTTGCCGTTGTACTGATCGATGAAGCCGAGCAACCTAAGCACCGTCGGACTCGCTTCACCGCGGCCTATTAAACTCTTATTTAAAATAACGTCCACGAATAACAGGGAATAACAGGGAATAACATGAAATATTTATTAAGTTTGATCGCAACATTACTCATCACGCTCACCGCCACTAGCGGTTATGCGGAAAGTAGCCCTAAGGTGCTCATTGTTTTAACCAGTAATTCACAGCTGGGAGATTCGGGTAGAAAAACGGGTTTTTGGTTGCCGGAACTTACCCACCCCTATTACGAATTGAAGGACGCTGGTTACTCTGTCGATATCGTCAGCATTCAAGGCGGCATGGCGCCAATAGATCCCGATAGCTACGACGACCAGGACGAACAAAATAACCGCTTCTTAAGAGACGCCGAGTTAATGTCCAAAGTCATCACAACCCGCCCGATAGCAAGCGTAGATCCATCAGACTACGGGGTGGTGTTGTACAGCGGCGGCTCTGGAACCATGTGGGATTTCCCCAACAACGAACACGTCAATCGTATTTCTAAGGAAATTTATGAAAGTAATGGCGTAGTGTCTGCCGTCTGTCATGGTCCTGCGGCACTGATCGATGTGAAGTTGTCAGACGGAAGTTACCTGATCGCCGGTAAAAACGTGGCAGCATTTACCAACGACGAAGAAGCCGATATCGAACAAACAGAACTATTGCCTTTCCTGTTGCAGGATAAGCTTATAGAGCGGGGCGCGCACCATGTCTACGGTAAATCCTGGGCTGAAAACGTTGTCGTTGATGGTCGACTCATCACCGGCCAAAACCCAGCTTCGGCTGGGAAGGTCGCTACTAAAATAATTGAGTATTTTAAAGGGAAATAACGAGGCAAGAAAAATTCTCAGTCTATTGGGGGCATCTCCCGCCCCCTCAACAAAAATCAGTATGTTTAGGTGTCGACGAAAGACTTTATAGGTTCGGTTTGATAGTGCTTTAAACCACATGATGCCCAATAGCATGATGTCTTTATCGCAAACGATAACGGCTGCCTGTGGCGGTAATGGTTGGGGTATAATTGCATCACTATTTCATTAGCCGTTAATTCCTTTTTGGTATGTTGTTTATGTTAAACAAAAATAAAGCGTTCTTTTCTTCTGTTGATGGCGACTGGTTTACGCCTAATGCTGAAGCGCGCGGCCCTTGGTCTGAGGATGCTTGCCATGCGGGCCCGCCCACGGGTTTGATTGCGAGGGCGCTTGAGAAAGTAGTGACCGATAAACCCTTAACGCGCTTAACCGTTAATCTACTCCGTCCAATACCGATGGCTGGTTTTCGAATAGCGGCGCAGGTGACTAAAAATGGTCGAGTCTCGGCAATCAGCTCGGCGGAGCTGATTGATGCGCAGGGTAGAGTGTGCGCGAGTGCAAACGCGCTTCATTTGGCTGCACAGGGTGGCGGGTATTTAGCTTGCCCGCCGGCAGATTCTCCTGATCTCGACAGCGCTAAACCCGGAAACTTCCCCATGCAATCCGTTAGCCATTCACTGCTGTGCTTTTCGAACGGCATTGAGGTTATGTACCCTCCAGGTGAGGAAGGCTCCCTTGGTCCAACCACAATGTGGATGAGAACCCTGCCTTTACTTGAGGGTGAGATTCCTTCTGATTTTCAGCGGCTCTGTCCGCTAGCCGATTGTGGTAATGGTCTATCGCGCAATGCCGAGTTGACTGACGCGATGTTTATGAATCCGGATATTACGATTGCTGTTCACCGGTTACCAGAAAGTGATTGGCTTGCCTCCAGAGCGACCTCCTATTGGCAGTCAACCGGTGTTGGCTTGTCAGAAGCGACGCTGTTTGACCAAAAGGGCCCAATAGGAACAGCCATACAAACACTGGTGGTTCAGGCTATAGAAAATGACTAGGGCATCGGTTTGTAGCGCACTAAATGCTTATTTATATTAGCCTCGCTATTCTCGGGAAATACAGACGATGGTCAGTTTGCAAAAAGTTAAATTAAAGAATCAAAGCGCTGGCTTCAAATTTAAATAGGGTCGCGTTAAGCACACTGAGTGGATGCGGATCGTCAGCTAGGCGGCACAGACCGAGTCAGAAACCATAAAACAAACAGGGAGTTTAGACGATGCAAATAATCAAAATACTGGGCTGCACAGCAGTACTGCTCGCTCTTGGCGCGACTGTGTTGGCGACGGCCAAGCAGCCGCTCAATTTCCCCGTTGATTCCGCCAGTGCGGCAATCTTGCAGCCCGGCCCCTTGCTGGTGGCCAGCTTTGATGAAACCTATGTCGACAGCCACCGCCCCACCAACGCCAACGGCGACTTCCCCGGTTCAGACCAGCGCGAGTTGGTCAGCCGCGTTTGGTATCCCAGCGAGAATGCCCAGGCGCCCTATCCGCTGGTCGTCTACAGCCACGGCTTTTCCTCCGAGCGCAACGGCGGTGCCTACCTGGCACAGCAACTGGCCAGCGAGGGTTATGTGGTGATCGCCGCCGATTATCCGCTAACCCATCGCAATGCCCCTGGAGGTCCCTATGTCGTGGATGTGGTCAACCAGCCTGGCGATGTTAGCTTTTTGATCGACAGCATGTTGGCCCATAACCGCGACAGCAACCACCCGCTGGCGGGCATGATTGACCCGGAGCGCATCGGTGTCGCAGGCATTTCCCTCGGCGGGCTAACCAGTACTCTTGCCGCCTTCCACCCGCAGATCGGCGACCCAAGAATCAAGGCCGCCCTGTCCATTGCCGGTCCCACCGAGCCGTTTACCGAGGTCTTTTTCAGCCACCGTCGGGTGCCTTTTCTGATGCTGGCCGCCGACATTGATGCGCTGGTGCCTTATAAGCGCAATGCCCTGCCGGTATTGCAGAATATACCTGACGCCCAGCTGGTCACCATCAAGCAGGGCTCGCATACAGGTTTCGCTGGTCCCGCCGGTATACTGCGCTGGCTGGACAACCCCGACGCCATCGGCTGCTATGTGGTGTTGAGCAACCTGGACACCACAAGCGAGCCCTGGTTTAAACAACTCGGCACCGAACAGCAGGGCATCGCCAGCGAGACCGATATTCAACTGTGCCAACTGGATCCGTTGCCAACGGCGATGAACCCCCTGCGTCAGCAGATGATCACCAGCGTGGTGGTGAGCAGCTTCTTCCAGAGCCAGTTTGCTTCCGAGCAGGCGCAGCGCGAAGCCGCTCAGTCTTATTTGGACACCACCCTGGCAGAGGAGCTTGCCGAGGTAGAATACGCCAAAGCACCAGATCGTAGGGCGGCCATGAACGCCCATTAATCCATGCGACGTCACAACCTGAGTGGCACTTAATATAGCAATGCGGAGAAGGCAGTAGCTGCACAGAAAGCAGCTACTTCAGGAGGCGAACCGATTTATTCGTTAACGTATAAACCTGGGGCTGGACATAGGGGGGGGTGTTGATCGCTGCCTAACCTTGCCGGGGAAATCCTCTTGTCTCCGGCCCTCTCATTTAACCATACGCTCCAATGCTCCCACCAGCTGCCCTTATTTTTTTGTGCAGATTGCAGCCAGTTTTCGGCATCTTGGGTCATATCAGGGTTGGTATAATAGGTGGTGTTAGCAATGCTGGGGGGGCGTAGAATACTTTGGATATGGCCGCTGGTACTCAATACAAAAGTACAGTGAGTGTTCATGGCTCGGGGAACGTCGAAGCAGTTCTTCCATGGCATTAGATAATCTTCATCGCCGCCCACACAATAAAAATCCATACTGATCTGTTTAATATCAATCGGCTGGCCCTTCACGTGTAATTTCCCTGGTTGAGACAACATATCCCCAATAAATATATCAAGAAAATCACTGTGCAAACCCGCGGGCAGACGAGTCGAGTCGTTATCCCAATAGAGAACGTCCATAGAGGGAGGTTCTTTACCGAGCAGATAGTTATTAATCCAGTAGTTCCAGACCAGATCAGTGGGTCGCAACCAAGCGAAGATATGGGATAACTCCTTGCCGTCCATATAACCGCGGGCTTTAGATTGACGGCGGCTTAATTCAATCGTTTCTCGTGTAGCGAACAAGCCTAACGGTGAATTGTCATCCGCTTGCAAGGCCGTCACAAACAGGGAGTGAGAATGAACCAGGGGTTTGTTAATAGCGGCTAGATAACCCAGTAACGCCATAGACGTTAAACCGCCGGCGCAAGCGCTGGCAAGATTTACCTGGTCGCAATCGGTTATTTCACAGATGGCTTCGAGTGCCTGCTCCAACGCTGTGACATAACTGTCTAGATTCCACTCGGCATGACTTTTGTTGGGATTACGCCAGCTAACAATAAATGGTTGCACGTCCTGTGCTTGTAAGTGGTTAATCAAGCTGTTTTTAGGCGTCAGATCAAATATATAATACTTATTGAGTTGAGGCGGAACGATTAATACCGGGCGTTTAGATATGTTTTGGCCGGGTTTCATCTGATACTGGATTAACTCCAGAATATCGTTGCGATATACAACAGCCCCTGGTGTCTGTGCTAAATCTTTTCCGACCGTGAATGCACCGGCTCTCACTTGGCTAGGCATACCGTGATTGTGTTGAATATCTTTGGCCATGTTCTTCAAACCAGAGGTTAGGCTCTTGCCTCCCGTCTGGAATGCTCGCTTAACCGCCACCGGATTCAGCAGTGCGTTTGTGGGTGAAAGTAGCGAACTGATTTGTTGATAGATAAAGCGGCTCCGGCGGCGATCGGCGTCCTCCATGTCAAGCTCTTCAACCCAACTGTTAATGCCCTTGTCCGCAGCCAAGTAGGTTTGCAGAACAGTATGGTAGATGAAATTATCCCGCCATGCTGTGTCGCGAAAACGCTTGTCCCCCCGCTCTGGCTCCAAATCAGACTTGCCCTTAATAATGCTTAGGGTCTCTTTGGCAAAAATCCCGTAGTGTTTAGAAAATACATCTGGCTGCTTGAGCGCTTGGGAAAAGAATCGTCCAGCGGCGTCTATTAGACCTAGACCTTTGATGGCACTTTTAATGTTTTTTGATTCATCTGGAATGCTGGCTTCGTATTTTAATGTCGTATTTGTGTGGTTGTTGGAGGTGGATTTGTTATGATTTTTATCGCAGTTTTCTATTTTCTGATATTTATCGTTAAGGCCAGCGGCAAACGCTTTTAGTCTGGAAGATCTCTCTTGTAAACGCTGTAAGCTATCATCGATGAGATCATCGGTGTAAGAACTCTCAATGCCAAAGTTATCAGTGTCAGAGTTTTCATTGAAATCTAGTGCTTTGTCTAAATCTAAGTGTCTAAAATTGTTAGAGAAGTTTTCTGGTCGGATATTCTGTCCGTTATGTCCTTCACTGGACGATACGCTCGCGTGGTTCATAGTCTGAGTTCGCTAGTCGAAAATTGAGTAGGTAAGTAGAGGTTTTATTTATACTTGGAGCTTGTGTTATAAGCGATTGTTCGGAATTAATTCCGGCTCGTAAAAAGAAACAAGCCGGTATGTTCTATTAGGCTACCGAAGACTGGTTGGCGTTTTTTACGGTTTTCTTTCCTCGGCTAGTGACGCTTTTTTTAGATTCCATTTGCGACGCTAGGTCGGATATGGAATCCGCCATATCCTGCATGAGGTGAGTGATCTGGCTCATCTCTCGGCGGTTTGGGACTCCCATCATATGCAGTGAACGATTAACGCCGTTATCAATAACCTTTTCGACACCCACGAATTTTTCCTGGGCTTTGGCTTTTAATTTATAACCAGCACTGGATAGTCTGTTTTTACGACCACCGAGTTTCCCTTTGGTCTTATTTTCAAAATCAGAACCTTTCTGTGCCATTTGATTGCTGAGGCTGACAACCTTTTCCTCAAGTGCTAGTACAGAGCCTAGACAGGTATGCCAGGTGAATCTTGATGCGCTATTAACACCTGCGATAACTTTACCAATACGACTGCCTTTGATGGGCGGCTGTGGTGTTTCGGCATTGGTAGAAATGGTTTGTTCAGTCTCTGTGGCGGTTGCTTCGTCAGTCATAACTGGCCTCGATGTGTTGTCCGTAATGAAAAGAGTCAGAAGGTCAAATGCGGCATTCCGTGCCAATAAAATACCTCTATGAACAGACTGAGTATTTGCAGTGTGCTCACTTGGATCTTGGCAGCTGAATAATCGGTTTGGCTTATGGGTCTGTTTTATCTCAATACCCTTAAAAGGTACCCTTCAAAAGTATGAAGCCATCTGCAGTCTGTCAAATAATTAGTCGAGAAAATCCCTCGTTTTTTGTCATGTCTTAAACACCGCATCATAACGGTGCAAAGTGGCGTCTAAAGTCTGAAATTAACGCGCCGATTGTTGATTATTGCGCCAGTGGCGCATCATTCATCATAGATAAACGTTAACTTGAAAAATTGTCATTGGTCTACATAATAAAAGCTATTCTCGTAACAAGCGCGGAAGGGTATCGAGGTTGAAACTGGAAGAAAGTTATATAGATGTCATGGGCATTCGAATTCGCGTAGCCAGAAAGCCAGGGACCAGTAAGCGGCCTCTTTTGCTGTTTAATGGTATTGGCGCCAACATCGAATTACTTGAGCCTCTGATGCAAAGCTTGAAGGGCATTGAGTGTGTGATTTTTGACATGCCGGGCATTGGCGAGTCTGAAGTCTCGCGTTTTCCAATGCGCCTTAAAGGTCTGGTGAAGCTATCCGTTCAAATATTGGACCACTTCAACTATGGGCATGTTGATGTGCTGGGGGTATCTTGGGGGGGCGCTATGGCGCAGGAGTTTGCTTACCGTAACCCCAAGCGTTGTTGTAAGCTGATTCTAGCGGCAACATCCGCTGGGGCGATTATGGTTCCAGGTAAACCGACAGTATTAATGAAACTCTCTAACCCCAAACGTTACTTCGATAAAAGTTACCTTAAGGATATCTCTCAGCATATTTATGGCGGGCAGTTGCGCAATGACCCGGATTTTATGGAGCAATATACTGCCAGAGTTAGACCGCCTAAATCCACTCGAGGTTACTGGTGGCAATTGTATGCAGCTTCCGCGTGGACCAGTGCTCATTGGTTGCACAAACTTAAGCAGGAGACGTTAATCCTGGCGGGCAACGACGACCCCCTGGTGCCGATTATAAACGCTCGTTTTCTACACAGCCGTATTGTCAAAAGCATGTTGGTGGAACTTGATTGTGGTCATCTTTTTTTAATGACGTTAATGGATGAGGTGTCTCCATTGATTCATGATTTTTTAAATAGCAGCTTGATTTCCGATGAGACAGCCAGCGTTCATTAGCGGCTTGTTGAAGATGATGTTTACTTTCTGCGAAGTTGAAACTAGTGCGATTTATCAATGTTTAGAGGTGGTCATATGTTGTTGCCAGCATTATTGTTTTTATCATTTACATGGTGGACGCTACTGCATTGGCAGGCCTTACCTGAATTATTAAGGGATGACCCTGAGGACGATCTCTGGCCTTTGAGTATGGACCATGTCGCGACACCGATTCGCTTATTCTTAGTGGTCGGCGGCTATACGTTACTGAGTTATCTTGTGTTCTCCGGTCTCTGTGGATTTCTAGTTGGCTTGGGCAATGGCACGGTGTTGCAGGGGTACGCCGCTTGGGTGGCATTAAGCATATTGATCTGTGCGCACTTTGTTCCTTATTTGGCTTCAAGTTTTACGCGGGTTCGCTATTTCTTTCAGCGGCATTTGTTTTTTCCTGTATTGCCGTCACACCAAGAATATAAAATGATTAGCCAGCTGCTAGTTCTACACGAGAGAAAAGGCTCTGTTGCTGATGAATTGAACCGTGTTTACACCTTGCTGAAGAAGGAGGTTAACTCACCCGTACATGCGGTCAGAGTTGCAATTTTAAAAGGTGAGTGGCAGTTAGTGAGTGCTCAGCATAAAAACGTCAATTTCGAGAAAATTTCTGGGGTTGAAAATTCGGCCAAAGTGCAACAGTTACGGTTACAGCTATATTCCTGTTATCGTTTGTTGGTACGGCTGACGCTAGCGCGGTACTGGTCTGGCAAGGGTAGGCGCCGAGAGTTTCGCCGTCTGAGCTACTGTATCAACAGCGGTGATAACGCCATCTACGGATCAACCAGAAGGATGAAATTCTGGGTGTGGAATAATATTAACCTACATCTTCTTAAACGTAGCAAGGTCAAACGACTGAAAGCAAAGGCATCTCAAGGAATAGCTCGTCATAGCATCAAGCTACAACAAGTAAATGAATCATCAACCCGTGTTGTAGCAAGAAACTAACGGCCAGTTTAGGACCTGTAAAAAGTTGCTATCAGTTATCCGTGTGTTGTTGACGTGGTGGGTTAAGCCGAAATCAAGGGCTTGCATTCCATCACGAGGGCAGGGGCACTCGAGGAAAATCCGAATAGGATCACGTTAATCCTTCTGAGTGGATGTAACCATTCTTCAGCATAGAAAGGCCGACACCTTGGTAGGGTGTCGGCCTTTCTTGTTCGTCATTTCTGGATATCCACCTAGATAGAGAGATTACCTGCGCGCCGCATCAAAACGCTAGCTGACCAAGCCCAGTTGATAGGCAGTTGCTTCGTCGAAGACTTAGTCAGCGGCTTGAAAAATATCGGTAGGGCTCCATCGGAAAAACTTCTCCGCTTTCGCAGGATGCTGGACTTGGGTGTCAGCATTACCTTTTTCTGTGGCTTAGTGTGTCTGACCAGCAGTGGCGACTCACTCTGATAGCGTGTTTTTGCCAACATAGAGGCTGCCTGCCTCAGCACAGCTGGTCTGTAGCGCAGAGGCTGCAAGTATATTGCTCCGCTTCAAACATTGCGCTAGCGCCGATCAGAGATCAACTTGGACGCCTGTTGATTTGTACGAATTGCGGCTGACTTTATGAGGCCTCATCAATGCCATGCTACTGGTTCTGGAAAAGGTGAATGGCTGGCGAGTTGCATAATATGTCAGGTTGCTGGTGATCTTGTTGGGTAACCTGTGATCATGATTTGAGCTAGCTGATTGATAGGCTGGCTAACTTAAATGTTCTAAATCCTTTAGGTCTCGTTGCCTAGAGGGGGAGTTACTATGATTTTGCTTAAGAATGGCCGTGTCTTTGATGGCAGTAAAAACACGTCTTTTATCGGCAGTGTGTTGATTAAAGATGGCTGCGTCGAAAAGATAATGAGAGAAAACCAGGACATGCCTTCTTTGCCTGGTCATGTCGAGATAATTGATGCGGCGGGCCACTGGATTACGCCTGGATTTATCGACGGTCACACCCACTATGATTTTGAGCTGTTAGTTAATCCGGCGCTGACTGAGTCTGTTCGCCATGGCGTGACAACGGTCGCGACGGGCAGCTGTTCAATTTCGGCCATCATGTCCGAGCCAGAAGATTGCAGTGATATTTTTACTCGGGTAGAAGGGGTTTCAAGGGAGCAGGTTCTGCCTGTCTTAAGAGAAAAGAAAACCTGGAGCCGCCCAAAAGAATATGTGGATTTTTTGCAAGAGCAACCGCTTGGCCCTAATGTCTGTGCCTATATCGGTCATTCAGATATTCGTATGGCGGCCATGGGCATTGAAAAATCGGTTGATGAAAGTGCCGTGCCCACTGAAAAAGAAAAAACATTTATGAAGCAGGCCTTGGAGGAAGCTCTGGATGCGGGTTTCCTGGGTATGTCTTCCATGCAAAGTGATGCCGATCGTTTAGACGGCGACCGTGTGCGCTCCAAAGCGCTGCCTTCTGTCTATGCGTCCTACAAGGAATATTCCTACCTGAATAAAGTCTTGAGGCGTCGCGGGCGTATTTTGCAAACGGCTCCGGATGTAAGAGAGAAGTATGCCAGTATGATCCGTCTTTTACTTGAGGCGGTGGGGCTTTTTAGAAAACCACTAAAGATAGCGTCCCTGGTGATGATCGACGCCAAATCAAGTCGCAAGGCAGAACTAAGAAAACAGCAGCTTTTATTTTCTAAGGTGGTGAAACTTCTGTTTGGGGATTTTCGCTGGCAGATGTTGCCCTGTGAATTTCAGGCGCAAGTCGAAGGCATGAACTTTGTGGTTTTTGAAGAAGTTCCGGCCGGAGCTACCTACCTTCATTTATCTGAAAATGCTGATCGTGAGAGGTTGGTTGCAGACCCTGCATTTAGAGCAGAGTTTAAGAAAAATATGACGGAGAGGTTTAAGCCAGCATTGTGGGATAGAGATATCGGTGATGGCCATGTCCACAAATGCCCCGATGAAAGTTTGATTGGTTTAAGTTTTGCAGAAATAGCTAAGCTTAAAAATCGCCACGTTGCGGACGTTTTTATTGATCTACTGGTCGCCTATGGCAACGATCTGGTGTGGAAGGTTGTTATAGCCAATGAAAGAGACGAAGTGCTGGCAGAGTTGCTGGAGGATCGCCAGTCCGCAAATATAGCGGCCTTTTCAGATGCTGGTGCTCACATCCAGAACCTCGCGTTCTATAATTTTGGCTTGCAAATGTTGGCGAGAATAAAGCGTATGAGAGCGTCAGGTCTGAAAACCATCAGTGATGAACATGCGATTCACCGCCTCACCGGAGAGCTTGGTGATTGGCATAATGTCGATGCAGGCTACATTCGCGAAGGTAAGCGTGCCGACATCAATGTTATTAATCCCCAGCGACTGGAGAGTTCTTTAGACTCTGTAGAAAGAGCCAATTTTGATGGCCTGGTGGACTATACGCGGTTGGTTAATCGCAATGATGGCATTATCAAACACGTGCTTATTAACGGAAAAATTGCCGTAAGCGATGACCGCTACAGCGAAGGTCTTGGTAAAACGACTGGCTATGGTTCTTTCTTGAGAGCTTCATGAGCGCTTATTGAAGTGCTTGATAAGAGACTTTCGATTCTAAAAGGGGCCTGTAAATCAAACTGAAGAAACCTGGCTTTGGCTTTGGCTGAGGCTTAGGAATAGCTATCGCCCTGTTCGCGGGTGACAAGATCAAAGTTTTACTAGCCCCTTTACATAATATGTCAGGTTACCGATGTTACTGAGGTGTAGTCTTTTGTAAATAGGTTGAATTGGGTGCAAGTCACTTTTATGAGTTTGATACCTGATTTAAGCGCCTAACTTTTAAAGGTCGATGTAAGCGCACAATAAAAATGTGATAAAAATCACTATCGGAGAGAGAGCATGAAACTACGAGATAACTCAATACAAAAAACGGCATTGGCGTTGGCTGTCAGTCTCACTATCCCGGCGCTGAGTATGTCAGTTGCCCAGGCGGATGAAGGCTTCTTGCTCGAAGAGGTGATTGTGACCGCCCAGAAGCGAGAGCAGAGCCTGCAGGACGTGCCAGTATCCGTTAGTGTGGTCACAGGTGATGCCATCAGCAAGGCTGGCATGACCAACCTGGACGAACTGTCGACCCATGTTCCCAACCTGTCCATCACCGAGGGCTCACAAAACACCACCATCACCATGCGCGGTCTGGGTTCCGGTATTAATCAGGGTTTTGATCAGTCTGTGGGTATGTTTGTCGACGGTATCTACGCCGGTCGTGATCGCCAGTTCCGCGCTCCTTTCCTCGATGTGGCTGCTGTAGAAGTGCTGCGTGGCCCACAGGGTACGCTGTTTGGTAAAAACACCATTGCCGGCGCGATAAATCTGACCACCGCCAAACCCAGCGAGGAGTTTGAAGCCTCTATTCGCACCAGCTACGAGCCTGAGTACGATGAGTATTCTGTGGAAGCTGTTGTCTCAGGTAGCATTGCCGAAAACCTCTACGGCCGCTTGGCGGTTAAGCAGGCCGAGTCTGACGGCTATGTTGAGAACACCCTTACCGGGCGCGATGGCCCAAGCAAGGTTGAAACCGTTATTCGTGGCACCCTGGTGTGGGAGCCAACCAGTGACTTGAGTATCACCACCAAATACGAAACCGCGCGCTTTGATGTAGGCGGCGAAGCCAATACGGTTGACCAGAGTGGTGGTTGGGATGCGCTGTTTGAGGTTGCTGACCCGGCGTATAATGGCAGCGACAATTATTCACGTTCCGCTTCCGAAGAGCATTCCAATAATAACAACGAAAGCCTGACGGTTACCATTGATTACGATATGGGTGCCTATACCCTGACATCCATTACCGGTTACTCCGCCTATGACTATGTTGATGTGCAGGATATAGATTTTACCCCCCTGCAAGCGCTGACACAAAACCAGAAGCAGGAGTTTGACCAGTGGAGCCAGGAGATACGTTTAACCTCTCCCTTGAGCGATACCTTCGACTTTATTACGGGGCTTTATTATCAGACCTCCGATCTGCAGCATCACCGGCGCCTGGATTCAGACATTGGCACCTTGGCTGGAGCTGTACCGGCGCTGGTTGAGGTAAACGGTAGTCCTTTACCTCTGAACACCGCCAATATCGCCGACCTACTAGAGGTCGCCACCTTTGTTGCGCCCCCATTCTCGCCAACCAACAAAAGTGCGGCGATCCTGGTGACAGGGCTTAACGGTTTAGCAGCGAGTCGCGTGGGTGATTATCAACAAGACGCTGAAACCTGGGCTGTTTTTGGTCAGGGTACCTGGCACGTGCAAGAGAACCTGTATTTGACGCTGGGTTTGCGCTACACCAAAGAAAGTAAAGAAGCGCAGCGTACTAACTATTTATCTAAATATGGCACAGAAACCGCGCTGGACCCTGTTGCGGATGCGGGGAATATAGCGCTTCAGAACGCAATCTTTAATGCCTTCGATTTTGGTATCCAAGATGGCAAGACGGTTGAGAACTTCTCTCCATCGTTTAAAGCTCAGTACGACCTGAGCGATGATGTCATGCTCTACGCCAGTGTCAGTAAAGCGTTCAAGTCCGGCGGTTTTGGTGAATCAGGCTCTATCGATAAGTTCGAGTTTGATGATGAAGAAGCACTGGCCTTTGAAGTTGGCGGCAAGCTGCGTGTCATGGACGGTCGAGGCTCGCTGAACTTCGCCCTGTTCCATACTGGCTACGAAGATTTGCAAGTCAGTGCATTCGTCGGGGATGCCTTTGTTGTTGATAACGCGGCTGAAGCAACCTCCCAGGGTGTTGAAGTTGATGGTGTTTTCCGTGTGACCGAAGAGCTGACCATGACGGCCTCTATGGCCTATCTGGATGCAACCTACGATGAATTCAGCAATGCTTCCTGCTCCATGTCGCAAGTTCAGGCTTCTGGCGGTAGTGGACGAACCTGTCAGCAAGACCTGCAAGGTGAGACTCTGGCTTATGCCCCCGAGTGGAGCGCAAATATTGGCCTGAATCATATTGCCAATATCGGCGACAATCTGGAGCTGCACTCAAACCTCAACCTGAACTATGTTGATGAGCAGTACATGGCGCAGGATTTAGATGAGCAGACGCTGGAAGAAAGTCACCTAACCGTTAATGCCCGTGTTGCCCTGGGTAATATGGACGGCAACTGGGAGCTGGCGCTGGTGGGTAAAAACCTGACCGATGAGGAGATCCGTACCTTCTCGAATGATATTCCGCTCATGGATGGCGCTTTCTTCTCCTATGTGGCGCCACCGCGCACGGTAGCCGTACAGTTCAGCTTGGCTTACTAAAGCAGGGCCTTTAAGTTGAAAGCGATATAACTCTCTTCTGGGGTGGTCTGACCACCCCTTTTTTTATGCCCGCTAAATGTAGCAAACGACTCGGAAGGATAGAGGCGCAACCAGGGTGTATTGACAGGCTTCGCCTGTTGTCGTGGTGTGTATACTTATTTGAAGCTTTTGTATTAATATCGCTGATAATCCGGCGATTTAAATCGCTCAGAAATCACTCTGATTGTTTAGGTCAACTCAAATGCAAGATTTAGTAACCGCAAGATCATTAGAGGGAGTGGTGGATCTCGTTGATCGAACGTGTTCCGGCGGGAGGCACTGATAAACATTGTTTCTCATGGTGTTGGTGGCGATTACTTGTCTTTGTCTTTGTCTTCAGCTGCACATTCTAAACGGCTTAACTTCCCTGTTAGTCATTCTGAAATTAATTACGTTGATTCGTTTACAGATACATTGAAGTACAAAAATAAACTTAAGCGTGAAGTTAGTTGTTTAGGCTCGCCATGGGCATAAATTAAGCGAGCCTAAAACATCATGCCCGCCGCTAACAATGACCCATATTTTTCCTTGTTATCATTTGCAACACACCTAAAGCGGCCACCACCGTTGCAACAATAAGTGCGGCGGCGATTCCTGCCCCAGTCGTTATCCAAACGCCTAGAAGCACTAAGCTTATTGAAGCGATAACCCATATAAAGTCACCCGCTGAAAAATAGAGAACCAGGTTTTTGCTTGGTAGCGGTTGGAAGGAAGCCCAGAATAAATGAAGCCCATTGGTCAGTAGGCCTAAGCCTAACGCCAATAATACAATATCGGGGGCCGGTTTATCAGCGCCTAAAAATTCAGCGCTTTCGGCGGGTATTAATAAAAATACCAATGAAAAAATAATGCAGCTTGCTGCGTTTGCTCTCATAACTTTTTTAAGCGTGATCATGTTCGTGTCCTTATGTATACTTGGTTGACATAAGAATATGGTGAGGTGAATAAAATGTCAACAAGGTTGACACAAAAGGGTGTGGCTATGATTGATAGTCAGGCTCTCCAGTTGGTTCTCGGGGCGGCGCAGGTCAATAATTTAATTTCACAGTATTTAACCAAGTCTTTGAAAAATAAGGGTTATATGTTGGTGACGCCCGCATCACTGAGCTTTTTGAGCACACTTGAGTGTGGCGTTAATTACGGCTCGGAGATAGCAAGGGACATAGGCGTTTCTCGTCAAATGGTGGCTAAAACCGTTAAAGGGCTTTGTCTTGCCGGTTACCTTGAGCAGAAGGATGATGTGGGTAAACAAAAGAAAATAGTTTTTACTGACGCGGGGGAGCTATTGATGTCAGAGGCTAGGCAGTTGCTGGCTGGTATCGATAAGGTCCTTAAAACCGAGCTAAGTGAGGGGGCGCTGGCCGCCACGGTAACAAACTTAAACAGCATACAGATGTTAATGGCTTCGCTAGATGACGCGTAGCCTAACCACCCGTCTGATGGCCTTGTACTGCGCTGGGTCATTTGATTCATTGTGGCGCGGTGCCTCCAGAAGCTCAGATAATACGGTTAAGGGTATATACATGAATTGGAAAACACTCAGTCACATCTCGTGCTTATTGGTCGCGGTATGTTTCAGCTCTATAGCGAGCGCCGACGCCACTTGGATTGATGTTCGAAGCACGCTAGAGCACAGTATTGATAGCATCGAAGGGGATGTGCGTATCTCACACGGCGATATCGTTAAAGGGTTAAGTGAGCTTTTCCCAGACAAGAGTACGGAAATTAACTTGTATTGCCGCAGTGGCGGCCGCGCCGGAAAAGCAATGTCTGCTTTGCTAGACGCGGGTTATACAAACGTATCGAATGCAGGGAGTATTGATAATGCACGTAAGGAGCGAGGCCTTAGCGAATAGGGAATGGTAAAACGCTCTAATCAGTCGCGAAATTCACTATAAGTCGATGCGTTTTTGCAGTCGACTGCTCAGCTCGCCAAGTTCCAGAAGTCGTACAACTTGAGCCCCCTCTTCGGGGCTGACGGGTACTTCTGTACCCTTTAAGATCGCTTGGGCTATGGCATTGTAGTAATGTTGATAGCAGCCTTGTTCGGTGGTTACGGCCTGTGAGCCAGACGCGTTATAGTGAGTTCCAAAGTGCGCAGCACTCTCTAGCCCAAAGCTTGCGGCTGTTGGTGACAGCCCACCTTTCAACTGATCTTCCTGGGGGTCTAGGCCATATTTGATGTAACTGCCTTGGCTGCCCTGTAGGTGAAAGCGTTGGTTTGGGCCTGCAGCAAAAGGGCTGGAGTGGAGAATAACTTGGTGTTCAGGGTAGTGCAGCAGTACATGAAAATAATCGCTCACGGTGGCCCTGTCTCGCAGCCCCAAACATTGCGCCGTGATGGCTTCCGGTAGACCAAACAGGCATATCGCTTGGTCTAGCAGGTGCGAGCCCAAATCAAACCATATGCCAGCACCCTCGCCTGTTTGTTCGCGCCAACGCTCTCGAACGGTGGGTCTAAAGCGGTCAAAGTGAGACTCAAAACTGTGGATTTTACCAAGCGTGCCCGAGGCGATTAGTTTTTTTAGGGTAAGGAAGTCGCCGTCCCAGCGGCGATTGTGATAGACGCTGAGAGTTAGCTTGGCCGCTTGGGACAGGGTTAGCAGCTCTTGCGCTTGCTGGCTGCTGGTCACCATGGGTTTCTCTAGAATTACGTGCTTGCCGTGTTTGAGAGCGTTTTTGGCCAGGTCGAAGTGGGCATCATTGGGGGCGGTGATGACGACCAGTTCAGTGTCGGACTCCTCGATGAGCTTTTGTGGGTCTGAGTAAACGGCCGTATTGGTGAGCGCTTCAGGGCTTATTGCCCTAGAGGTGCTAATAGCGTCGAGCTTAAAGTCCTCAGACTCCGTAATAAATGGAATATGGAAGGTCTGGGCGGAAAAGCCGTAACCGATGATGGCCGTTTTTATCATGGGGAGCCCCTCTAGGGTCTTGTTTCGCTCTACTGAGGTGAGATGTTCATACCACTATTGCAGAGCGTTCGCAGTCTATTTGTGGAAATATAATTATTTTTTTGGGGTGAGGTTCGGATTGCTTCAATTGAAACGCCTTATACGCTAAAGCCTAAAACTAAAAAAATTAATGAGGGCGAATCAATAGCATGAAATGGCCAATTAGGGCATCCAATTCCTTGGCGCCTGGTACCTTAAATGTGGTGTCAGGCGCGCGTACGCCTAAAGCTTCAGCTCAGAATATGATCAAGGATGTGTATGCTCAGTTTTATGAGGAGCTGTGCCGCGGGGGTATAAAAAATTTCAAAATGTCCCGTGTTGAAGCAGAAGATGTAGTGCAAACAGCATTTATTCGTTATGCCGAGGTAACGGTGGTTATCGATAACCCTAGGGCATTTCTTTATAGGGCCTGCTCCAATATCGCCATAGATCAAATAAGACGTCGTCAAGTGCAGAATCATTACGTCCAGAGCGTGGTGGATAGTGAGTCTAGAACCGTTGAAGAGATCGGCCCGGAAAGGGTGGTCGAAGGGTGCCAACGAATGGGTATTATTTCAAAGGCATTGTGGGGTATGCCTAACAAGCGCAGGCAGTTATTGGTGATGAGTCGCTTTGACGGTTTGTCCTACGCTGAAATAGGACGGCGGGTAAATATCTCAGAAGCCGCTGTTCGCAAACACGTTGCTAACGCGCTGCTTGATTGTCAGCAGGCGTTACAAACCAGTACTAGGTAGTATTGAGTCATCATGATGAAAACAACATTACCACAACATTCTCAGCTTATTAATCGTCAGGCCAGTGAATGGTTTACGTTGATGCAGTCTGAGACGATTTCTGACCAAAACCGAAAGCAGTTTCAAGAGTGGTTGGCGGTTAGCGGCGAACATTTCGATGCCTATCAGCAGCTTGAGCTGATCTGGTCTGATCTATCCGTACTGGGCGCTACCGCCGACGGCGATGCCATCAGACACTCGATCAGCGAGAGAAGTCAATTTGGCGGAATAAAAGGGTTGTTCGAGCCTCTGCAAAATTTCCTTGGTGGGGTTTCATTAGCGTTGCGCATGCAGTTCTCCGTTGCGTTGCTCACGTTGGCTCTGGTGGGTGTGGTGCTGCTGCAGCCACAAAGTATTCAGGTCGAAAGCTATGCCACGGCAACCGGTGAAATAAAAACGATTACTCTAGCCGATGGCAGTGAGATTACGCTCGGGGCCGAGTCAATTATGAAAACGTGGCACACTGATACCGAGCGACATGTGACGCTCGAGCGCGGCCAAGCATTCTTTGTGGTGACTAAGGACCCGCAGCGGCCATTCTGGGTTGATGCTGATGATACTCAAGTTAAGGTCGTGGGCACTCAGTTTGATGTTCGCCGCAGTCAAGGTCGTGTTCGAGTGGCGGTGTTAGAAGGCGTGGTGAAGGTTACAGATCGCACCCCCGTGAAAAATGAGATGACTTTACCGCCTGCACCCGTGGTGTTGACCGCGGGTCAGCAGGTCATCAAAAGTCATCCCGATACTTTTGAGGCGGTGGCGACGATTACAGCGCAGGAGTTGGGTTCTTGGCGTGATGGCCGGTTGTTTTATCGCAATGCTAACCTACAAGATGTGATCGACGATGCAAACCGGTATTTTGACGGCAACATTACCTTGGCGACGGAGGACTTGGCGTTGCTGAAGGTGACAGCCGCTCTTCGCACTGAAAAGATAGCATTTCTTCCGCAATTACTATCTGAGTCACTCCCCATTATTGTTCATAAAACGGTGGGTAATCACATTGTTTTGGCAATGGCAGAAGTCAAAAAGTAATTAAATTACATTTTTATTAGGATAGTAAGTTCGGATTTTACTCCCTGTTTCGCCTTAATAGTGCGCATCAATAAACGCGCATAATTTCTGGGAGATATAATAAAAATGTATAAAAAGAAAATGTTAACCAGTGCGGTATTAGCCGCCATAGCAAGCATGTCAGGTGTCCAGCAATCGTATGCTGAAGGAAACGTTATTGAAGAAATTGCTGTCATGGGTATGCGCAGCAGTTTAGAACGCTCGATGGATATAAAGCGTGATGGATCCGGAGTCGTTGATGCGATTTCGGCAGAAGATATTGGAAAGTTTCCCGATCAAAACGTAGCGGAATCACTTCAGCGTATCACCGGTGTTTCTATTGATCGATCTGGCGGTGAAGGTCAGTACATTACCGTTCGCGGTTTTGGTCCTCAGTTTAATACGGTGTTGGTCAATGGCCGTCAGATTGCCTCGGAAGACCAGTCCCGTGCGTTTAGTTTTGATACCTTGGCCTCTGAGCTGGTAAGTGGAATTGCAGTTCATAAAACCTCAAGTGCTACCATGCAATCGGGCGGCGTTGGCTCTACTGTTAACATCACTACGGCTCGACCTTTTGATATAGGTGAATTCAAAGCGGTTGGTACTGTAAAAGCGCACTACGATGAAAACAGTGAAGAAACCAGTCCTGAGTTCTCAGGGTTTGTAAGCAACACTTTTGCCGATGATAAGTTTGGTGTTTTATTCGCAGTGTCTCAAAAAAATGCCAAGACACGCCTTAATCAAGCGGAAACAGATGGCTGGTTAGAAAATGTGGGTATCCCTTCCGATGAGCTCAACGGCGGTCTTGGCCACGATGGTAATACGTTTACCCCGCGTAACTATGATAGCAAGGTTACCTTCGAAGAGCGCAAGCGTACTAACGCTAATTTAGTATTGCAGTTTGCTGCCTCAGATAACCTCGAATTAACATTTGATGCGTTGTACTCTGATTTTGATATCACCACCGACTCCACCTCCTACGGACACTGGTTCACAGGTCCTAATATCGAAAACGCCATCACTGATGCCAACGGTACTGTCGTCGATCTATATCAAGAAGAGGGTTTGGCGACTGATTTCCATGCCAAGACCTTTGACCGCCTTACTGAGAGTAAATCGTTTGGTTTTAATGCCGACTGGGATGTCAGTGACAATCTTAATCTTAAATTTGATGTGAGTCATTCTGAGGCTGAGCGTTCAGCCAATAATGGCGGTGGCAATCAGTTGTCCCTGATTGGTTATGCCAACCGTGTCCGGTTTCAGTCCGACGGCGCCATTCTGCCTTGGACCAGTGAGTTTCAAAGCGCCAACGACTTTATCGAGGACGGCGATGGCGTTGTTCGCCCGGTTTCCGACTATCTCGATCCAGCCAATGGCCGGGCCCATGTCATGTTGCGACGCGGTTGGGCGGTTGACGATGAAGTCGATCAATATCGTATGGATGGTGTTTGGGACGAAGGTAATACCAAAGGTTTGGTGAGCGCAAAGTTTGGTATGGCTATTTCCACTGAAACCAAGTCATTAACGCGTTGGGATAACGAAGGTGTGGGCATCCACTGTACTTATTGTGGTTATCCCAATTCACCGGACATACCCGATGGTTTTCTGAGTTTGTTTGATGCTGGCAGCGACTTTCTTAGTGGCGTCAGTGGCAGTGGTAGAACGCCCTCTGTTTGGTTGCGCCACGATGGTGAACAGCAATTTGCATATTTAGAGTCGACCAGTGGTGCCAGTTTTGATGCTGTTAGACGCGACAACTCCTTCGCGGTAGAAGAAGAAAATGTCTCTATGTATGTTGAGTTTGATTTTGCCGGTGAAATTGGCGATATGCCGTTGAGCACTACGACGGGTGTTCGTTATGAGAGGACAGAGGTGTCGGTTCAAGGTACTGAATCACCGATTGAGTTGCTGAGCATTCTGGATCAAACCGAGATGGTCGCTTCTTTCGGCACGGCTTCAGCCATTGGCGCCGCTGACAAGTACAATTATCTACTGCCAAACTTGAGTGTTAAGTTGGATGTTACCGACACGGTTGTCGCGCGTTTTGGTGCTTCTCGTACATTGACTCGTCCGACCTTGCAGAGTATGGCGCCGGTAACCAATATTGGTACAACTCGCCCAGGTGGAAACTTAACGGCAGCCGCAGGTAACCCTGGGCTGAAACCATTTGAATCTGACAACATCGATTTGTCTGTAGAGTGGTATTACGACGATGCCAGTTATATGTCATTGGGCTTCTTTACCAAAAATGTAAGCAACTTCATTGTTAATACGACTGAGTCTCAAACCTTTACAACCAGCGATGGTTCTTTATTGACAGACCCGACGACTGGGCTTGATCCAAATGCGCCAGATGCTGAAGATGAGGTGGCGGTATTTACAACGACCCTGCCGACGAACGGTGAAGAGGCCGTTGTAGACGGCTTGGAGTTTGCGATTCAGCACAACTTTGGTGATAGCGGCTTTGGTACTTTGTTCAACGTAACAGTAGTTGATAGTGACTCGAATTTGGACGTTGCCGACATTGAACAAAAGTTCGCCGTAACCGGCTTGAGCGATTCACTGAATTTGGTGGGTTTCTATGAACAAGGTCCCTATCAAATTCGTTTGGCTTATAACCACCGTAAAGCGTTCTTACAGTCGCTGTCTCAAACCAATGGCGACGGGGTTACCTTTGTTGATGACTACAGTCAGTGGGATATGAGCGGTAGCGTCGATATCTCCGAAAACTTTACGGCCTTCTTTGAAATCACTAATTTAACGGAAGAGGTCGTCACTAAACACGGTCGTTATGATAACCACTTCCTTAAAGCTGAGGATGCTGGGCGTCGTCTAGCCGTGGGTGTAACGGCAAGCTTTTAATGGGTAAGCGCGTTAATTAAACACGCTCTCTTTGGGCCATCTCTTTGGGATGGCCCCTTTTTGGTATAAATATTCTAATAATCATAAGGCATCGATATGGACAATAAACTTAAATCGATCCTCGTTGTAGGTGGCGGCAGCGCGGGTTGGATTACCGCCGGGCGCATTGCGGCTGAACATAAAGATAATCCAAATATTCAAGTGACGTTGGTGGAGTCCGCCAATGTCAGTATCGTCGGCGTAGGGGAGGGTACCTGGCCGACCATGCGCAATACGTTAATGAAATTAGGTATTTCAGAAACTGATTTCATGCGCGAATGTGATGCTACGTTTAAACAGGGCGCCAAGTTCGCCCAGTGGATGGACGGCGCTAAAGGCGACTTTTATTACCATCCCTTAGTTTTACCGCAGGGATTTCAACAGGGCGAATTGGCCTCCCATTGGCAAAATAAGTGCCGAACGAGTAACTCGCATCAACCCTCTTTTTCCGCCAGCGTTTGTTATCAGGAAGCAATATGTGAGCAGGGCTTAGCCCCTAAAATGATAACCACGCCTGAGTTTGCCTCTGTGGCAAATTATGCCTATCACTTGGATGCGGGTAAGTTTGCCGGATTTCTAAAGAAACACTGCGTCAATAAACTGGGTGTGGATCACATCTATGCGGATGTTATAGACGTGATCGCCGCCGAAAATGGCGATATTAAAGCCCTTGCTACCGAGCAGCGGGGTGAGCTAGAAGCGGATCTATTTGTTGATTGTAGTGGTTTTTCTTCCCTGCTATTGGGTCAGCACTATCAAGTTCCTTTTGTCGATCGCAGTGATGTGCTCTTTATCGATAATGCGCTGGCGGTTCAAGTGCCTTACGAGAGCGAAGATTCACCTATTGCGTCGCACACGATTTCGACAGGCCAGAGCGCGGGTTGGATTTGGGATATCGGCTTAACCACTCGTCGAGGTGTCGGTTATGTGTACTCCAGTCAATACAGCAGTGAGGAGCAGGCACGTAAAACGCTAGAGGACTATGTCGGTCCAGCAATTAATGATTTGAAGGTAAGAAAAATACCGATTAAATCGGGTCACAGAGAGATTTTCTGGAAAAACAATTGTGTTGCAGTGGGTTTGTCGGCTGGCTTTTTAGAGCCCTTAGAAGCCTCTGCATTGGTTTTGATTGAGTTGTCCGCACAAATGATTGCCGAACAGTTACCTGCTTGCCGTGAAGTCATGGATATTACCGCTAAGCGTTTTAATGACACATTCCTTTACCGTTGGGATCGAATTGTAGACTTCCTCAAGCTGCACTACATACTAACGAAACGCGATGAGCCATTCTGGCGTGACAACCGTGATCCGAAAACCATTCCGGAAAGCCTGCAAGAACTCATGCAGTTGTGGCAGTACCGGTCTCCTAGCGATATCGACTTCACCAGTAACAATGAAGTATTTCCCGCCGCCAGCTACCAGTACGTACTTTATGGTATGGGTTTTAAAAACCACCCAGACTGGTTACATGCGAATCTCAATGACCATAAGTTTGGGCAGCAGCAATTTGATAAAAATAGCCGGGCGATTCAACAGGCTTTGACGGCTCTGCCGAAAAACAGAGAATTACTGGAAAAAATTAAGAAGTATGGTTTTACCGCTGTCTAGCAGGGTGTTGAAAAACGTTTATGGCGCAGCTCTGGGTAGGCAAAATTGGACGAAATGAGGGAGTTTGTGTTTTATAAATGACCGACTTGAGTGCAATTTTAACGAAGCCAGAGTAAGTGAATTAGTTTTTCAACAGCCTGCTAGTGTGTAACCCTAATTAAATGCTACGGATATCACTATGTCGAACATCGTAACACTGCACAATAACGCGCATCGGAAACTGCGAGTTATACCGGAGCGGGTAGAAGCTCAAGGAAAGGGTTTTTCTATGATTCCGGTGATGTTGAACGAGTTTCTTAAGTTGGCGGTACAATTCCCCATTGCTCTTACAAAAAATAAAGAGACGGGAAAGTTTGTCTGCATTGCAATGTTTGGTTTTCAGCAGGGGGAGAATTTATTTTTTGGCGACGAGGACACTCTTTACACTCCGTTGAACATCGGCCGGCAACCTTTTTTCTTAGGGGACTCTGACGGTCAGCATGTCATCTGCTTTGATAGCGATAGCGATTGTCTAGACGCTACCGACGGAGAGCCATTGTTTGACTCTGAGGGGGGGGCGGCTCCATATTTACAGCGGATACAATCTCAATTAGCCGAGTTATTGGATGGTGAATCAAAGATTCAAGATTTTGTTGAAAAACTGGTGTCTTTAGAATTGCTTCAATCTATGCGTCTTGAAATTGATTTTGTCAATGGCGAGTCACAGCAGATCAATGGTGTATACACCATTGACGAAGATAAGTTGGATGCCCTGTCGGCTGAAGGTATTGCCGAGTTACATAGTCTTGGTTATCTAGGCTACATATACGCCATGATTACCTCCATGGGTCAAATTTATGCCTTGGTACAGAAAAAAAACAAACGCTTAAATGGTTTGAGCCATTTGGGAACTGTCTGAGCAGTTTATTGTTGAAGGGTTTATTTATGAAACACAATTTTTTGTTAAACCCTAAGCCAAATGTTAAGAAGGTGATAGCCGGTAATGAAGAGCACCAAATCTTTGTAGTTGATGACTTCTTGATAAACCCCGCTCAGCTGCTGGACTGCGCTAATGAGGGCGCTGAGTTTCAGTCGGTATCGACGGACTATTACCCTGGTATTCGAAAACAGATCGATGGAAATTACGCTCATCTTTTAACTAAAGCTGCCACAGATATATGCCTCGAAATGTTCGGTTTAAGTGCTGATGTCTCGGTTAAAACAGAGGTGAACTTGTGTGCATTTTCAATGGCGACGACTGCCGCTACGCAATTGAGACCGATACAGAGCCTGCCGCACTTTGATACGAGTAACCCTTCTCAGTTCGCCGTGATTCATTATCTCTGTTCGCAGGAGCATGGAGGGACTTCATTTTATAGGCACCGAAAAACCGGCTTTGAGGGGATTACTGAAAACAGAGTACACACTTACCTGGGGGCTTTGAAGCAAGAGGTGGTAGCCGCACGATTTATAGGGCAACGCTATATGAATGGTGACAATGAGTGGTTTGAGCGTTACGCCAATGTCGAGGCAAAATTTAATCGAGCCGTTGTGTATCAAGGTAATCTACTGCATTCGGGTGATATTAAATGCCCCGGTGGCTTAGGCAGCAGCCCTAAAGACGGTCGATTAACGGCCAACACATTTATAACGATAAAAACAAACTGAGGGTATTATGAGCGTTCTGAAAATCACTGCCGTTGTGGCACTGGGTGGATTGTTGTTTGGCTACGATACCGGTGTTATTGGTGGTAGCCAGCTTTACTTCACGGAATACCTCCAACTAAACCCGGCGCAACAGGGGTGGGCCGTCAGCAGTGCGTTGTATGGCTGTTTGGTTGGCGCATTATTGGCGGGTTATCTAACCAAGGCCATCAGTCGTAAACACACGTTGATTTTAGCGGCGGCCTTGTTTGTGGTTTCTGCCTGGGGCTCCGGTATTGCCGATTCATTAACCACCCTAGTAATCTTTAGGATTATTGGCGGGCTCGGAGTGGGTTTGGCCTCTATGGCGTCGCCTATGTACATCGCTGAAATTTCGCCGCCCAAGGCACGCGGACGAATGGTGTCGATGTATCAGCTAGCGGTGGTGGTAGGTTTCTTTATTGTGTTTTTGGCAACCTATGTAATCGGTGGTGGAGATTCCTCCAAGCAGACTGCTGAGGCTCTTGCGCAACTGCACCACCACAATGTTACCCAGGGCTGGCGAACTATGTTCTGGTCGGAGCTATTGCCGGCGGGTTTATTTTTTATTTTGTTGTTCTTTGTTCCGCACAGCCCGCGTTGGCTAATGATGAAAGGTCGACGTCAGGAGGCAAGTGACGTGTTGGCGATTATTACCGGCAGCGCAGAGGAAGCTGAGGCCGAGATGGAAGAAATATCTTTGTCCCTTAGTGATACCTCAAGTCATAATGCCATCACCCTATTTGCCAAGGGCATGGGATTTGTGCTGTTTTTGGGGGTTTCCCTGTCGATTCTGCAACAGGTCACCGGCATCAATGCCATCTTATATTATGGTGCTGAGATATTCAGTAACGCCCTAGGTTATGGGCCTGAAGACGCTTTGAAGCAACAGCTTTGGCTGGGCGCCGTGAACCTCATTTTTACCTTTGTGGCGATCTATACCGTCGACAGTTGGGGCAGAAAACCACTGCTCATTGTCGGCACCCTAGGCATGTTTTTGGGCTTGAGTACTCTGGGGTTAACCATCTATACCCAACAGCTGGGTGTCATCTCACTGATTGCTATCCTGTTATTTATCGCTTCCTTTGCCCTGTCCATGGGCCCAGTGGTGTGGGTGATGTTATCCGAAATATTTCCAAACAATATTCGCAGTCTGGCCATGTCAATCGCGGTGGCAGCCCAGTGGCTGTTCAATGCAATCGTTGCCAATACCTTCCCCATCGTCAATGACAGCGCGCTTAACCGCACTGAATTTAACGGCGCCTTATCCTATTTTATATTTGCCTTCTTCTGTTTAGTGGCGGTGGCGTTTGTATGGAAATACGTCCCTGAAACCAAGGGTAAAACCCTAGAAGAGCTTGAAGATATTTGGCAGAAGTAGGTATAGGCAGCGCCCCATCGCAAGGGGTCTGTAGGTAAGCGTTTTAAATCGGGATGAGGTAGTATATTACTTCACTCTGAATTTTGAGATGCGCTTTGTCGGGATACTTTAAGGGAGAAATACTGAAGTCGGTGTTTCTTTTTACATTACTGTTGCTCGGCGCCAATTTTAGTTGGGCTGACGATAGGCTTATTGATTTCAACATTCCCGCTCAGCCTCTGGACGGCGCATTATTGATGTTTGCCGAACAGGCTGACATCGATGTAATTGGTTTGTCCGCAGAACTGTCCAAGCTTACCTCACCCGCCCTCATGGGCCTCATGATTCACACCGATGCCCTCGATGCCCTCTTTCAAGGTACCCATCTAAGTTACCGTGTGCGGCGTCAACAAGCAGTAACCATTACTGAAAAAATACCCATGGTGGCGCCAGCTGACGAGGCGTCCAGCCCCGAGCCAGCGCCGATACTCGAAGAAGTGATTGTGTCCGCTACCCGACGCAACACTAACTTACAGGACACGCCCATAGCGGTGACGGCCATCAGCTCCTTTGAGCTAGAGCGTAATCAGGTGAAGGACCTACGCGATATTGCTCATATGGTGCCGGGCTTGGAAATGATCAACACCGCCCAGCAGGCGGCAGTATTGGTACAGCTGCGCGGTGTTGGCAGTACCAATATTACCGAAATTGCCGATGGTCCGGTGGCGATTCATGTGGATGGTGTTTACTCTCCGAGAGCGCAGGGAGCGGCGGCCTTACTGTTTGATGTCGAGCGCATTGAAGTGTTGCGCGGCCCACAGGGGACGCTGTTTGGGCGCAACTCCGCATCGGGTAGTATTAATATCCACAACCGTCAGCCCAGTTTAGATCAGCTCAACGCGGATCTGTCGTTGTCCTATGGTGATTATGGTCATCGCGAGGCCCGCGGGATGATAAATATTCCTGTGACCGATACGCTCAGTATGCGTCTTGCTGGGGCCAGTAATCAGCGCGATGCCTATACTCAGCTGCGGGCTAACTATGCCGGTCTCGGGCCGCACTACCCCGCTGCTTTTGCGCAGCTCAATGATTACGATAAATCCTTAGATTTCAATCAGCAGGGCCCTGAATCGGCAGATCAGGTCAGTGTTCGGCTGTCGACCTTGTGGAAACCCAGCGCTCAGTTTTCGGCTCTCGTAAGCCTCGAGAGATACAACGACAAGAGTACCGGCATCGCCGAGTTGGATCCCACTCTGGTTGAACAAGGTATCAGAGCGGTGGTGCTCGATAGTCCTACCTTTCTAAATTTTACCAACGACGTGCTGCGCTCAAAAATAGACTATCACTTTAGCAGCGGCTTAAGCTTGAGTTACACCTTCGGTTGGTCTGATATGTCGCGACAACAAATTTATGACGCCGACCACGGGCGCGATGGCAGCTTCGAGCAGCAGCGAACCCACAGTTCAGACTTCCGTTTCAACTCCCATGAACTGCAGTTAATGAACCGTGACGAGGAGCGGTTACGCTGGGTAGTCGGGGCTTTTGTGTCGGAAGAGAAAAACAGCATCGTGTTTGCGGTAGATCAGCAGAACGCCGGTGCCGGTCGCGGCCCGATAGGGGCAAGCAGTTGGATCAGTGATGGCGCCGGCGCCGCTGTGTCCTATGCCGTACAGCCGGATAGGCGAGTTGAGTCCCTAGGGCTTTTTGCCCAAGCCGCTTACGACCTAAGTGACCGCAGCCGTTTTACTTGGGGTGCGCGCTACACCGAAGACACTAAATCCGATCGGGATGGTCGCGCCCTAGCTTGTCGAGTGCCGTCCGAGCTCGGGCCCTATTTTGATCCCAGCGCCCTTGCTGCGGGCCCCCCTAGCGCCGAACAAATCTATGCCGATGCCGCTACGGCCGCCGCGATAGCCGCTGGGTTGCCCCACGACGGTGGAACCAGTGAAGGTATTGGCAATGAGCCTTGCTGGGTGCGTCAGGTGAATGACTTTTCGGCGACGTGGAAAAATACCAGTGGCTTGTTGCGCTATGATTTAGACCTGACGAATAGCGCTATGCTCTATAGCTCAGTGGCGTCGGGTTTTAAGTCAGGGCACATCCAGGACGCGGGCAACAGCGCCAAACCTGAAACCGTCATTAACTATGAGCTGGGGCTCAAGTCGCAGTTCTTTGATGATCAGCTTCGATTTAATGCGGCCCTGTATCGAGCCGATTACAAGGACCTTCAGTTCTCTAATCAGGATCGTTTGGATACCAATGGTGACGGCGTTGCCGATTCGGGAGGCAGTACCGTGGTGCGAAACGCCTCAGAAGCGACCATTCAAGGTTTAGAGCTGGAGCTGGAGTGGGCCATTAGCCCCAATGATGTTGTGCAGTTGAGCGGTTCTATGATGCGCGCCCGATTCGAAAAATTTGAAATCCCTGACACCTTGTTTGGCAATCTATTTAACCCCTACACCTCTTCTGATGCGATAGATTCAACGGCGCCGGTGACCTTATCTGGGAACTCTCCGCCACGCACCCCCGATTGGAAGCTCACACTCGTCTATGAGCATCACTTTAACCTGGCCGCGGGCAGCTTAACCCCACGGCTGTCGGCCACCTTGTCTGATCGCTACTACTTGGATATTTACAACCGTGAGGATTTACCGGCAGATATTTTCCCGAATCTGCCGAACGGTGGTGAAGGCCTCGGTGTGCAGGACCGTTATCAGACCTACGATATAAGTGTGCGTTTTTCACCCTGGTCACAACAATGGTTGGCCGAAGCCTATGTTAAAAATATCAGCGATGAAAACATAAAAGTAGCGTCTGGTAATTTTATTACCGAGAAGGGGTTCAGTGCGACCTACTTGCCGCCGAGAACCTATGGCATTAAATTTAGCTATTCATTTGGGGGTTAACGCCAGACCTCTCCCCATGCCGCGTCGCTTTCTGCTCAGAAAAATTTAAACAGTCGATGCCGTTCATATCAGTCAATATCGAAATGTTATGCGCTAATTCATTCGTCCGCTGAACAACAGTGAATCGATGACTTCAGCGCCCTCGTGCTTACCATTCTAGGTTGTTTGATTATGCCACCTCTGTCGATGTGACCTTAAGTGACCACTTTCCCTCGTTATGGTAACAAGGGAAGGGTAGTTTGACCGCTGTGTGGCATGAATGAATGGACGGAGGGCGATACTGAAGCCTGATAAATGAACACCGCAGGCGTTCAGTCACGCCCTGTGCTCAGTGATTTTAACAGGCGTGCATGCAGGGTGTTGTAGGGGCTGAGAGTTAGAGATTCTCGGCTAGCCGATCATGTGTTTCCTTAACTTAACCGGGTAGTCTTTCTATCATTGGAATCTGCTCTAGGTCTTGATCCCAGTCTGCCTTGCTGGCTACAAATATATGAGCGTTGGGTTTGTTTAAGATTTTTGTGTCAAGGCTACCAGCGGGTACCGCTAACAACTTCCCCCCCATTTGAATATTGGGAAGAGCAGAACCACAGTTGGTGCAAAAACTCTTCACGTGCCTTGTAGTTGGTAAGCTGTATGTTTTGATATTGTTTTCGCCTGTTATCCATTTTAGCAACGCAGTAATCAAAGGGTCAGAGTAACTCGATTCAAGTCTGAATAGAGTCACGCTAAACCACCTCAGTGAATGTGATACTTAATAAGGGATAAAAGGCCGACAACACTGGGTACTCGAGCCTTTAAGCGCTGGCACGGCACCATACCTATGCAATGCGTAGAACCCATCAAATCGATAAGTACTAGCCATTGGCGCGGTAGGCGCTCGGCGTCACCCCCGTCCACTGTTTAAAGGCGCGACAAAAGGACCTGGGTTCAGAGAAGCCCAGTAAGGCCGCCACATCGTCAACGGCCATATCCTGTACGTGTAATTTTTCAATGGCCAGGTCACATCGAATCGTTGTTTTTATTTTCTGGTAGCTGCTGCCTTCCGCTTTTAGCTGTCGCCGAAAAGTCGACTCACTGAGGTTAAACTTAGCGGCTAATTCAACTTGATCTGAGAGTCGGCTATTTCTCTCCAGCTCATCCAGCAACTGACGCTTCACCTTCGAGCCAAAACTGTTGTCATCGCCAGGAATCGTTAACATATCGGCCGGCGCGTGTTTTAGAAACTGCGCCAGTTCTCGCTGGGTTCGGTTGGGTTTTAATTGAGCATAACTGTCGCTAAAACAGAATTTAGTCTCCTCGGCATTAAAATAGCAGGGGCATGAGAATTGATGTTTGAATTCGGCGGATTGTGCTGGTTCAGCATAGGTGAAATGAATCGATTTAAGCGCAATGCGCTGACCGATAATCCAGCTACAAAACCGGTGCCATATCACCAGCCAAAACTCTTGCATAAAGTGTTCGGGATCCAGCTCTGGTTGAGCCATGCTAATGACCAGTTCGCGACTATCGGGTAACTGCCTATACTGCATCTCAATATCATCGCTCATCAGCTGGTAAAACTTGGTGCCCTGCTGGTAAAAGGCGTCTACC
>Ga0209826_1000230_pt1 | contig 40503 bp, 40 predicted proteins | sample GOMGulsemesocosm_5_FD_184637 | JGI IMG/M metagenome (GOLD analysis project Ga0209826, IMG submission 184637) | Methane-oxidizing microbial communities from mesocosms in the Gulf of Mexico - GOM15C Gulf of Mexico (SPAdes) (version 2) | ecosystem: Environmental > Aquatic > Marine > Cold seeps...
ATTGCAGAAACCTGATCTGGAAAATCCATGAATGGCTCTAAAAAACTCTCTTTTGCAAGTGTTTCCGTCGCCTTAGCTTGACGCCCGGCAAATACGTAAGCTTCTGTTTCAGACATTGGAACAATTAAAAATTGCTTTTGCTTTCCAGCGTAAAGTGTCCAATCGTCCAAGTTCCTTGGGCGCGGAATTACGAACCGGCAACACAGATCTCCGACGCGCCGGATAGGAATATCGCCCAAAGTCATTTTTCGGACTGAAGAATGCGGGCCATTTGCACCAATTACAAGTTGAAAGTTCTCTAATTCACCGTCCTCAAACTTGACACTCACGCAGTCTGCATCCTGTTGGCAATTGGAGATTGTCGTTCCCAACCGAAAATCTATATTTTCAAGATTATCTAACAAAATATCGTGGAGATCTCTCCTCAGTATGCCAAGACAGGGCCCCGGTTTCCCCCATACTTTCTCAAGGTCAAGTCGCATTAAGGGTTTGCCACTTTCTGACAGAATGTGGCGGCGACCTATAACACAGCCCTTTTCGCGGGCCTGCCTCCCAAGTCCAATAGTCTCGAGAGCAGCAACACCGTTTCCGGGTATATATATTCCGCCGCCGGCCGGACGCCATTCGTTCGTTTTCTCAACTAACGTAATCGAGAAACCTTTCGACGACAAAACTCTTGCAACTGCCAAGCCAGCTATCCCACCGCCAACAATAAGTATTTTTTGTTACGCACAATGTTCCCCAAGCTGACCGACACTACAGACCTTCATCTATTATAATCACTATAGTAGTTTAGGAGAATATGTTTCCGACGTAAATCCGTTAAGCAACGAACGATATAGGGAGACGCGATACTTGAATGAACTTCAGTTTGACGCGACGCAATTTCGTCCGGAATTTTTGGCTTCATAGACTGCTGTATCTGCCCGTTTCAAGACTTCATCTAGGGTCTTATCGTCGCTTGTCATTTCAGCGACGCCAATGCTGACGGTAACAGACAGGTTGTCATAACCACAATTCATAGTTTCAATTATTTTGCGGATCTTCTCAGCTATTGCCATCGCATTCACACATGTTGAATGTGGAAGCGTCACAACAAACTCTTCCCCGCCGTAGCGCCCGAAAATATCAGTTTGCCGTGTGACACCTTTTATTGTTCGGGCGAATGTCTCTAAAACGGCGTCGCCAGCGGCATGTCCAAAACTATCATTTACCGACTTGAAGTGGTCTATATCCAACAACAGGACAGAGAGAGGTGTCGCATATCGATGGGCCATAGAAAACTCGCGCTCCGAGGAATCCATTAAATGCCGTCTGTTTGAAATTCCAGTCAAACTATCTGTAGTCGCTAAGCGCCGTAATTCTTCCTCTACGACTTTTACATTGGTAACATCAAGATACAGACCGTCAACGACCTTTTGACCCGCCCGACCTTCTCGCCCTCGTAAGAACATATGCACCCATTTTTTCACTTTTTCATTAATGTTTACGCGGACAATAATATCTCGCTCAGTCGAATGTTCAATGACATCTGCCATCACGTCATCCAACAGAGAAACGTCATCAGTCACTATTTTCTTCCGAAGAAAATCGGGATCGTTTGAGATGGCGTCATAGTCCGTAGAAAGCAATTGTTCCACACCACGGCTAAGGTAACTTGCCTTTTTAGTTCCATCTTCTAGTATCCGAACCTGATGAATTACAGCCGGCAAATTGTCAGTTAGAAGTCTGAGACGGGTTTCGTTATCATGTTGTTCTTGCGTAATTTTACGCAATCTTTTCTCACGCGCTTCTACATTTGTTATATCGTGAATTTCAATCAAACAATTGCGATTATTGGGATCAATTGTGATCGGCTTGATATAAGTCGTGAAAAGTAAAGCGCCGCCGTCTTTATTGCTCAACGGAAGAACTGCCCCGTGAAATTTGTGGGACAATACGGATGACATACCAAGGGTTAACGCCTGCTTTATGGAATTTTGAAATCGCGCCAATAGCACACCATTGAATAATTGTTCAAGGTTTTTGCCAAGCGCGTCATTTGTTTCAATTCCAGAAAATAGAGTCATTTTCTGGTTCCACATTATAACGAAACTGTCCTCATCCAAAATGATGCTACCAAATTCAGCTTTGTCGATTACCGTGCTCAAAATGCCGGATAAATGGTCTACAGTTATTTTTTCTTGGGCGACAAGAGCCATTTCATTCACCTAGAACATTATTTACATATTCTTCGAGCGATTTCTTCAAATTTTTGACGGATGGTAGTTCCAACAAAAAGAGAACATAACCCTCGATACCACTTTCATGCGTCTTGAAATCAACAGCGCAAAATAAATTAGTTTGGGTATCGTCCAACTCAGAGTCTCCTGCTAACAACACGCCCACTGGGCCACCCCGAATATATTGCGGAATTTCAACTTCGACTTCCAAACCAAGAGTATCAACCATCGTCGCGATACAAGCATTCAGAATTACATTGCCAACTTCAGACAGTGCTTCTTGTTCCATTTCTGTCATTTCGTCGTCATTGACCATGTCTTTAAGCAAAGCTTTAACCAGATTGAAACTCTTCTGAATTGGGAACAAAAGCGCAGAGCGGCCGAACACACTGCCCTTAAAATCTTGGAAAACATAGGACAAGCCTTCTGGATTTCGTTCTGCCAGATCGTTCGTAATTTCACTTCTGGAAACTAGGCGAATTTTTGGGATATTCAGGATGACTTCTTCGCCCACCATATCACTTAGACTTTTGGCAGCTACCCCTATGCCCATATTCATGATTTCGGTTAGCGCGTCTATTTGATCCTCAGACCAATCCAGACTCTCCAAATTCATCATTGCGGCCTTTCCGCACGCGATTTATCTGCAAATTCAAGAAACTCAGCAACTATTTCGTTTGTAATAGGTTTGCCAACAAAAGCAATTCCCATGGCTTTTGCTTGCTCTTGAATGGTGCTTTGAATGTTCGCAGTACACAAGGCAATTGGAATCGTTTTATCTTGGGCACGGAGTTTTTCAGCCAGTTCAAGACCACTTATTCCAGGCATGTGATAGTCGACCAAAATTATGTCAGGTTTTTCTTCTTCGAAGGCAATTAGACCTTCTGCTCCATTAGCAGCCTGTGTCACAACCCATTCAGCATTATAAATTGAAATGGCTTTTTGCAACATAATACGAGCGAGTTTACTGTCGTCGACAATCAAAACCTTACATTCGTTTCCCATAAAGAGTGTTCCTCCTAACCACATGCACCTGAAGAAACACGCTACACAATAATACGTTAACAATTACCTTGCATTTTTCACTTAATTTAAGAAAATCCAACAAATAATTGTTGCGTTTTCCAACCGCTCCGCCCCAAAAATCAACTAGAGCGCACACACTCTAAAAAGGTAATCGCGCCAGTAGTCTGATTGGTAATGACCAAAGCGAACCTCTATTGGTTGAAAGCGAGTTTACTGGATTTATCTGGTATGGTTATTCAGGTGGTCCATCTTTCCTTGCGTAGGGCTTTGCCTGATGGATATTCTTTGGAAATATGATAGTTTTTGCCACTATATTGAGAACTTATGAATTCTTTATCTAGGGGATATATTATCCAAATACAAAAAGAAGATCTTGAGCGGGCTGCGGCGCATAATTTAATCAGCGGATCCCAAGTTGGACCATTGTGGCTGCATCTGTCCGAAAAACCAGACAGTCGCCCTCGCTTTGATCTTATCCATGTATTATACTATTTTGGTGCTCTGCTTGTTATAGGTGCCATGGGTTGGTTCATGACCGACGCTTGGGAATCCTTCGGTGGTGCCAATATATTCATGGTCTCGGCCCTTTATGCAGCCACTTTCGTCGGCATCGGCTCATGGCTGTGGAAGCGTGGTGGTCTTACCGTTCCAGGCGGCCTATTGGTGACTATGGGAGTATGTATGACACCACTGGCCATTTATGGCCTCCAACGTTGGCTGGACATATGGGCGTTCGATGATCCTGGGAACTACAAGTCATTTCACCGTTGGGTTAAGGGCGGCTGGTTCTTCATGGAAATTGCCACCATCGCTGCTGGTTTTATAGCTTTGCGATTTTTCAAATTCCCTTTTCTTACCGCACCTATTGCACTTGTTCTTTGGTATATGTCCATGGATTTAACACCCATCATTTTCGGCGGCGAAGATTTTTCTTGGGAAAATCGAAGATTGGTCTCTTTGTGGTTCGGGCTTGTGATGATCGTCGGGACCTATTTCATAGATCATCGAACCAAACAGGATTTTTCATTTTGGGGATATCTTTTCGGTGTTATTGCATTTTGGTCTGGCCTATCGTTATCGGAGAGCGATAGCGAGTTCTCAAAATTCCTTTATCTACTAATAAATCTTCTACTCATGGGAATATCCATATTTTTGCAGAGGCGGATTTTCATTATTTTCGGTGCAATTGGCTCGTTTGGATATGTAGGGCACCTTGCGCTCAAAGTATTTGAGGACTCGGCTTTATTTCCATTTGCCTTGACCTTCATCGGATTGTTGGTTCTTTATTGCGGAATTTTGTTGCACCGTCATGGGAAAAAGATCGAACAGAAGCTCCTCTTAACTATGCCTGAATGGATAAAAGGCTTACGCCCAAGCGTCAGGGATACGCAATAGACCGCGCGCCATCTATCATCATTTTTGTCTGCCTGGAACCGGACCAGATGAACCCCGTATGATCAGCTGGCCCGGATAACGAATATCAGTTGCCTTATCACCAGACTGCATGATGGCATCAATAGCAGCGTTGGCCATTTTTGAAATTGATTGTTTTATTGTCGTAATGCGGGGCGTCACTAAGGCCGCCAATGGCGTATCGTCAAATCCAACAATGGTGAGCGCCCCTGGCACGTCAATTCGCAGATCACGCGCCGTCCTCAAAATACCGATTGCTTGTTGGTCACTGGCGGTCGCTATTGCCGTCGGCCGGTCGGCTTCAGATCCGCCTAGGAATATCCGCCCAAGCTCTTCCCCGGATTCAAAATCAAACGCACCCCGTAAAATATTTATTTCAGGAACAATATTGAATTCTTTTGAAGCTTTTTTCAGACCCGATAAAAATCCGCTCTCCCGAGACCTAGCCACCTGCGTTCCTTGAGGGCCCGCAGCGTAACCAATTCTCCTATGCCCCAACTCCAACAAATGCCGAGCTGCTAGTTCTGCACTTTCCTCGTGATCGGTGGCAATACTCGGATAATCCGCATAGGTTCGGTCAATTGCAACAATTGGTATATCTGTATCTAGATTTTCAGCCTGATCTTCTGATGCTGAGACAATTAATATCCCAAGCGGTGATCGATCCAGAAGGGTTTCTATCTGCTGCTTTTCATATTGTGGATCGTCATGGGTGTTAGCAAGCATCACTGACAACCCTTTAGCCGCAGCAGCCATTTCAACATGTTTTGCGAGTTGAGAAAAAAATGGGTTCGTAATGTCGGGAACAATTAAACCAACGATATCCGGCTTATTCTTGCGAAGCGCCCGAGCCGCTGCATTTGGCTTGTAGCGGAGCTCTTTGACAGCAGCTTCAACTTTTGCCAGCAATTTTGGTTTGACGGTGTCATTTTTGGCAAGAACTCTGGACACAGTACCAACTGATACGCCAGCCAAGGTTGCGACATCTTTTATTGTTGCCATGGTCGTAAATTTTCCGAACTGTTCAGATTAAATGGCCGACGCCTTTTTTACTATATGAGGACCTACCCCAAATTGCTCTTCATTATCAAGTGTTTTGCTCATATAGGTCAAAACTTCATCAAGTTCTGGAGCCGACTGCGAGGCCCCAGACCTCGTGGTCGCCAATGCCCCTGCGTGGCAAGCAAATTCAATAGCGTATATTGCACTGGCTCCGCGAACGAAGGACGCGGCCAAAGCTCCATTAAAGCAATCCCCAGCGGCCACTGTATCAACAGCAGCAACCTTGGGAGCAACCATTTGGCCACCGACGCCGTCAATGTACCACGCAACCCCGAACTCTCCCGCGGTGACGATTACTCCCGGACTTCCAGCCTCACAAATCGCCTTGGCGGCCCGTTGTGCCTCATCAAGGTTTTTCGGCTCCCATCCAATTATGGATCGAACCTCATGGGTATTTGGCGTGATAAGATCAAAAGCCGCTAAAACCTCACGCGGCCACTGATTAGCCGGCGCCGGAGCGGGATCCATAATAACAAAAGTATCAGCTGCCCGTGCAATTCGTGCGGCTTCAAGTGAGGCCTGCAAGGGAACTTCATGCTGCAACAGCAACACATCCGCATTCGATATAATGTGATTATATTTTGTCGCAATTTCTGGTGTCATTTGCCCGTTGGCTGCAGCAGATATCCGGATATCGTTGGAGCCATCATCAGCAACATCAATCACCGCAACGCCCGTCGCTACATGGGAAAGCTCAGACAAATGGCAAATCACATTTGCCTCGGATAAGGACGTTTTCACATCCGCGCCGAAGGCGTCTTTGCCGATTGCACCGATCAGATGCGATGGAATACCAAGCTTACTGACAGCAACCGACTGATTGGCGCCCTTGCCGCCAAGGTGAAGCGTTATATCACGTGCAACGATGGTCTCTCCTGGAACAGGACGCCGTTCCAAATATGTTGTGATATCAAGGTTAATACTACCAAAGACGACAACACTACTCAAAACACAACTCCACTTACCAGAATAACATTAGCATAAGGGGTCGTTTCACCAGTTCTGATGACAGCCTTCGCCTTCCGCGTTCGTTTCTTTAAATCTTCATGGCTCATTTCTTCTACTGCAATGTCTTTTTGTTGCACAGTTTTCCAGTCTTCGATCTCTGCGTTGAGCTGTTCTTTTAAATTCGCACTTATTTCTTGTGCAAAGATGATTTTTTCAATAGCTAACTCTGATTTCACTGCTTCGAATAGGGTAAAAAAGCTAGGTATTCCCTTGATTACAGCCAAATCGATAACTTCAACATCATCTGGGACCGGTAGCCCGGCATCACCAATGACGATCTCGTCCATATGTCCTAGGCTTGCTATCAGGCTGCTAATGTTACGATTAAGAAGAACTGTTCTTTTCATGTGTTCCCCTTACGCCGTTGAATATTTTGCGCGATAGTGATCAAGGATCACTGCAACGATAATGACAACGCCAGTAATCATCTGACGCATGAAATCGCTCAAGCCCAGAAGGATCAAACCATTGGCCAAGACACCGATAATGAACGCACCCAGCAGGGTTCCAATAACCGACCCCCGCCCGCCGTTAAGGCTAGTCCCACCAATAATGACCGCGGCGATTGCATTCAATTCAAAACCAATACCAGCGATAGGGCTTGAGATATTCAAACGCGCCATATAAACCACTGCCGCGATACCGGCTGTAAGCCCGCAAATGGAAAAGGCCGCAACTTTGTACCAAAATACCGGATGTCCCGCCAACCGGACAGCTTCTTCGTTATTTCCAATGCCGTAAATCAGGCGCCCAAAAACAGTTCTATTGAGGACGAACCATGCAATTAGCACCAATATTAGGGCAACAATAAACACAACGGGTATACCAAATATCAAGGTGTTACCAAATTCTTCGAAGGCGAAGGGAAACGAATAAATGGTTTTGGCTTCAGACACGTGAAGGGCTGCCCCCCGGGCCACATTCAACATCCCCAGCGTGATGATAAATGAGGGTAAGCCCCAATAGGCACTGATAACGCCGTTCATCAATCCACAAATAAAGCCGGCTGCAAGTGCTGCCAAACAGGCAAAGAGAATAACCTCGAAGGCGCCAAATCCTGGCAATGTAATTGCTTTGCCGGCAACTACTGCGGCAAAGGCCATGACAGATCCCACGGACAGATCAATACCGCCCACTAAAATCACAAAAGTCATTCCCACAGCGAGGATCATGTTAATCGTAATTTGGGTGAGAATATTGGTGATATTATTTGGTGTCAGGAAATGTTCTGTGAAAACAGAGAAAAACAATATCAGCGCAATCAAGGCAAGCCCAATCCCGGCACTATTGACCACAGAACGCACAGAAATGCCGGCTTTATTATTTTCCATCCGGGTACCAGATCGCGTTGACATTAATTGCTTCCTTCAGCAGTTACATTTTGGCTGTATGCCAGTTTCAATATACTTTCTTCTGAAAACTCTGATCGAGGCAGAGCGCCACTAATCTGATAATCTGCCATAACAAGAATTCTGTCTGACAATGTCATCAGTTCTGGTAGCTCAGAGGATACAATCAACAAGGCTACGCCATCGCGCGCCAGTCCCTTCAGTATAGAATAGATTTCAGCCTTAGCCCCCACATCAACACCCCGTGTTGGTTCATCCAATATGAGAACTTTGGGATTACGGGCCAACCATTTGGCGAGCACAACCTTCTGCTGGTTACCGCCAGACAGGCTGGAGACCGGGTCAGATAGCTTACCATATTTGAGGTTCAGTCGTTCGCCGCCTTCACGTGCTTTCTGTCTTTCCTCAGAAAAATTTAGCAGCCCCCGTGATGACAACTCACTCAAATTCGCCAAAGAAGCATTGGCCGATATTGGCATATCGAGGATCAAGCCTTCATCTTTACGGTCTTCTGTCACAAATCCAATGCCGGATGCAATGGCATCGCGCGGGCCCTTGAAATTTACAAGCTTACCTTCACGTTCGATACTGCCAGATCGGATCTCATCAACGCCAAATATGCCTCGTAAAAGCTCCGATCGTCCTGAACCCACAAGCCCCGCAATCCCGAGTATTTCGCCGTAGTGCAAATCAAAGGTAATGCCCGTGGCATGGGGATTTTTGGCGACACAAAGGTCTTTGGTTGCCAACGCAACGTCTCGCTGAACATTGGTATCTGTCTCGTGTTCCATTTCCTCGGCGAGTTTGCGGCCAACCATATGACTAACGACGCCTGTGGGGGTCGTATCACATATATTTTCAGTAATGATGGTTTTGCCACTCCTGAAGACAGTGACGCGGTCGCAAATGGCAAAGACTTCATTCAGATGATGCGAGACAAAAACAACAGTGACACCATTGTCTTTAATAGAGTTGACGATTTCAAAAAGACGGTCAGTTTCTCTAACCGTTAATGTTGCTGTCGGCTCATCCAGAATTAGAATTGTGCTTTGAGATTGCAGGGCTCGGGCGATTTCAACCAGTTGACGATGCGCAATTCCAAGACTTTCCACTTTAGCACGGACATCCACATCCTTCAGACCAATTGCATCCAGTGCGGCACGAGCACGCCGGTTCATCTCCTTGCGGTCCAACAATCCAAATCTAGTCTTCGGCATCGCTTCAATTGATATATTTTCAGCGACACTCAGATGGCTCAAAAGATTGAACTCTTGATGAACAACTTGAACACCATGGGTTTTTGCATCATGAGGATGAGCGGGATGATAGGGTTTTCCGGCAAGATTGATCTCACCTGCATCAAAGGGAAAAGCTCCTGATAGGATTTTGATCAGGGTTGATTTTCCAGCTCCGTTTTCACCAACAAGTGCATGAACCTCACCTTGCCGTAATGAAAAACTGACCCCGTCCAGTGCTTTGACGCCCCCAAAATATTTTTTGAGCCCCTCAACGTGAAGTAAATCTTCTTCCGCGCGGGTTGCGTCCTGAACAACAGATTGTGCCTGTCCCATCGATCTGTTCCCATAATCTTAGAAATTCAATAAGTGAAATAATACCCGTGCCCGCCCCCTTAAAAAAGGGCTATTGCTGACACGAGTATCATTCGACAGGACTTTATTCGCCAGAGACCAGCTTGATTGGTGTCTTAACCCAACCCGTAAGTTTTGGTCCGCCTGCGATTACTTTAAGAGCGAGATCAATAGAGTTCGCTGCCATTTCTTGGCCGAACTGATCGACAGACGCCAACATACGGCCATCTTTAATCATTGGGCCAACCGCTGGAATATTGTCAAAACCAACAACGACAATGTCTTTACGTCCAGCAGATTGCAATGCCTTTACAACACCAATTGCCATTGAATCATTTGCAGCCATAACGCCCTGAATATCAGGGTGTGCTGTCAACATAGTTGAGAACACCTGATTAGCTTCTTCGGTCTCCCAATGAGCTGTACGGCTATCAAGCAAGTTCAGTTTATACTGTGAAACAGAATCTTCGAAGCCCATACGACGTTCATTTGCATTATCTGCGCCTGGATTGCCTTCAACAATGACAACTTTCGCATTGGCACCGAGTTTTTTGCCAAGGGCGTCACCCGCCAACTTTGCTCCCCCGCGGTTGTCAGGGCCAACGAAGGCCAACTCAATACCTTGTTGTTTCTTAGCGTCTGCATCCAAGGATACGTCGAAATTAATCACAACGATACCTGCTGCCATCGCTTTCTTAATCGGGCGAACCATAGCACGCGAGTCCGCCGGGGCGATTACGATCGCGTCAACGCCTTGGGTAATAAAATTCTCGACAGCATTGATCTGTGATTCAAAATCAGTTTCGTTCTGCATGCCGACAGCTTTGAGGACGTAGTCGCCTCTCTTTTTTTCGTGGGCTTTCGCACCTTCCAGCATGTTCTGGAAAAATTCGTTAGCCAGCGATTTCATCACAAGACCAACAACCGGTTTGTCCGCAGCGGCTGCAGAGCCTGCCATTACTGACATCGAGACTGCAGCGGCAGTCATTATTTTTAGAAATTTCATGTCTTCCCTCTCCCATTTTATGCCGCTTCGCAGCATTTCGATCTGCTGTCTACGGCTTTAGTTGGTACGCTGCGCAGCTTAAACATCGTCGCGGCGACACGTCAATATGAAACGTTTCATTTATTTGTATCGTTTCATATTTGAAGGCTAAAGTGCTATATCTTATACAATAATTTTACCCAAAACATATGAACCGTGCGCCTTACAAGAGAATATTCCAGCCTTCTAGAAGAATGAAAATTAGAATCGCTGCATCTGTATGTCACACTATTTCTAAGGTTCGCTGGCTGAATATTTGTGCATCTCTTCTCGCACTTTCTCAAAAAAACTCATTCCAAGTTCAGAAACGGGGCGCGTTTTATGGTGTATTAACGCCATATCAATAAAAATATCGGGTTTAAATGGGCGCACCACATAACCAGCGCCATCATCATTGGCAAGGGTGAACGGATCAATAAGCGCAACACCGAGCCCATTTTTAACGAACTCCAAAAGTGATCTAAACAGATGCGACTGACATTTAACGCGCAATCTGCTGTTGTCATTAATAAACAGCTCTCGCGTCCGGTAACTGATCATATGATCCTCTCCCATCTCAATGAAGGGTACATTATCTAAATCTCGGGGCCGAACTTCTTCTAAATCCGCAAGCGGGCTATCTTCTGGAATAGCCAACTGGCAGATAAAACGCATTGGATACCATTCGAGGTTTTTTTCCAAAATGGGAAGTTCAGAGATCCCAATTTCAGTAAGGCCTGACAGAACCCATTGCTGAATATTTTGGGAGTAGCGTGTTTGAAACGATACATCCACATCTGGATATTCTCTAACAAAGTCAGAGACAAGGCTCGTCATAAATCCAAACGACAATGCATGGGTACAGGCTACCTGCAAGGTCCCTAATCGCTGACTTTGTAGATTTGAAATTGCGAGATCAACCTGACTAAGTCCGCGCACAACCGTGTCAATCTCACGGTATAGAATGTTTGCTTCTGGCGTTGGCACCAATCGCCCATTTTCACGTTCGAACAGCTTGAGTTTGGTGTGATCTTGTAACTGCGCTAACAGATTACTGATGGCAGGTTGCGATATGCCTAGACTGTGGGCCGCAGCCGTAACAGTCCCTTTTTCGATGACAGCATGTAGGGCTTGTAAGGGTCGATATCTCATGGGTATCACTTTTTCTGATGTTCGGACAAAATATTTGTATTTGCTATTATGGCTTAGTCAAGAAAAAATGCACGCTAGGGGGAATAATGAATTCAAGTACTGTACAAAACATTTTGGTCGTTGGCGCCGGCATTGTTGGCGTCTCTACAGCCATATGGCTGCAACGCGCTGGACATAAAGTTACGCTGATGGACCGCGAGGGTCCTGCGGCTGGCGCGTCCTATGGCAACGCGGGTGTCCTCGCATCAGGCTCATTAATTCCCATAACCGCCCCGGGTCTTCTTCGTAAAGCTCCCAAAATGCTTTTCAGCTCAAACCAACCTTTGTTTTTGCGCTGGCGATATTTGCCAAAACTTCTTCCATTTTTAAAAGATTATCTTAAGCATGCAAACGCAAAATCCGCTGAACGCATTTCTGAAGGATTATCGACGTTACTGCATGACGCGCCCGATCAACATTTGGCGTTGGCATCCGGAACACCAGCCGAAAAATATCTAGATACCATGGATTATCTTTTCGGATACGCCGATAAAGCAGCGTTTGACGCGGACAAATTTGGTTGGGACGTTAGAAAGCGCCGCGGTGTTGACTTTGAGCCACTGACTGCCGAAGCTCTTACCGATTATGATCCTGTTCTGAAAAATCGGTTTAATTTTGGTGTTCGCTGCAAAAATCACGGCCGAATTTCAGACCCCGGCGCTTATGTAACAGCACTGGCGCATCACTTCACAGATAACGGCGGAACCTTTTTGAAAGGTGAGTTGAAGGGGTTCCATATCCTGAATGATCATTGCACGCAAATCCAGACAGCCGATGGGCCCGTTACAGCCGACAAGTTTATAATCACGACCGGTGCGTGGAGTAGTGCTTGGGGTAAAGCGCTTGGTATATCTGTGCCTATGGAATCTGAACGTGGGTATCATATCGAATTCGTAAATCCGTCCATCACGCTTCGGTCACCGTTGATGGTCGCTGGCGGAAAATTTGTCCTTAATTCAATGAACGGACGGCTGCGCTGTGCCGGGGTTATTGAATTCGGTGGACTGGAACTGCCCGCATCAAAAGCACCTATTGATCTGCTCAAGAATCAAATGGCTGAATTATTTCCAGATTTAACATATGATCGCATAGATGAATGGATGGGTCACCGCCCTGCGACCACAGATTCTTTACCGATCATAGGAGCGAGTCCAAAGGCCGCAAATATATATCTTGGCTACGGACACCACCATATTGGTCTTACGGGGGGACCGAAAACAGGGCGCTGGCTTGCAAACTTAGCTACCGGCACTTCACTAAATACCGATCTGTCTGCATATGCAGCTGATCGGAAGGCATAACAAACAATAACTTTTACAGGGAGAGATTTAACATGAAAACAGTAAAAATTATGATGGGTGCAGTATTAGCCGCAACGACTTTTGCAGGTGCCGCATCAGCAGAAAAATGGGATATGCCCATGGCGTATTCTGCAACGAATTTTCATTCTGAACATGGTGTTATTTTCGCAAACAAAGTGAAAGAATACTCTAAAGGCGCTCTGGAAATTACAGTTCATCCAGGCGGCTCGCTTTTTAAAGGCGGCGAAATCAAACGCGCCGTTCAAACAGGACAAGCCCCAATTGGTGAGCGGTTCATGTCTGCTCACGCAAACGAAGCGCCTATTCTAGGCTGGGACAACTTGCCGTTTTTGGCAACAACTTACGCAGATAATGAAAAACTCTGGAAAGCGGCCAAAGGTAAAGTGAACGAAGCACTTTCAAAACAAAATCTTGTCGTCCTCTATACATGCCCATGGCCGGGACAGGGTTTCTACTTCAACAAAGAAGTGACATCCAGCGCAGATACGCAAGGCATCAAATTCCGTTCTTACAATTCAGCAACGGCGACTTTTGCTGAAGAACTTGGTATGATTCCAGTGCAAGTTGAAGCTGCTGAACTCAGCCAAGCACTTGCGACAGGTGTCGCAGAAGCCTTTATCTCTTCTGGCTCTACTGGATATGACCGTAAAGTATGGGAACATCTTAGCCATTACTACAAAGTAAACGCTTGGCTTCCCCGCAACTACGTGATGGTCAACAAGGGTGCATGGGACGGCCTAGATGCAGGGACTCAAACTGCTCTTCAAAAAGCCGGTGATGAAACCGGTGCCATGTGTGCCGCGAAATCTGAAGATCTTTCCGCTTTCTATTTCGAAGAACTTGCCAAAGGTGGCATGAAAGTAGAATTCGCTGGTGAAAAATTCCTCGGCGAATTGAAAACAATTGGCTCAAAAATGACTGCCGATTGGTTGAAAGTTGTTGGCGCTGATGGTCAAGCTATCCTTGACGCTTATAACGCTAAGTAAGTTTAGTTAGTATTTAACTTCGGCTTCCTCTGTTTGAGGAAGCCGATTTTTCATGAGGGTATTTATAATGAATGATTGGCAATCAGTGATGGGTTTGCCGCTCTGGGCGTTTTTATTTGTCATCCCCACATTATTGGCAGCCCTTAGCCTACGGTTTCGAACAACCGCACTGAAGATTTATCCACCCATCTGGAAAATTCTTGATCGGGTTTATATTGCAGGCGGTGTCCTCGCGGCTACATTTATGTGCCTAATTTTACTTATTATCGTTGCGCAGATGATCTCCCGATGGACAGGAACAACATTCCAAGGGTCCACTGAGTTTGCGGGTTATGCAATGGCGGCCACATCGTTTTTTGCTTTTGCCCATGCCTTAAATCATGGCGCACATATCCGAGTATCGATCCTGCTCAATATCAATGATTTCACAAGATTTTGGGTTGATGCTGGCGCGACCTTAATCGCAGCCATAACAGCAACCTATTTTGCTCGTTTTGCTGTCAAAACGAACTTTTTGTCAGACCTTCTCAATGACCGGACGCAAGGTCAAGATCAAGTTCCAGAATGGCTACTTGCCATATTCAACATGTTCACCTCCTCCCCCGCCGATTGGGGAACCATATGGAGCACTGCAGGTAGCGGTTGGGTTTACACCCCTGTTTGGCTCCCGCAATTACCCATGTCTTTGGGAACAATTCTATTGGCCATTGCACTCTGGGACAATTTAGTCCGCCTTTTAGTGAACGGTAAAACCAGCATTGTAAGTGAGACTTTAGAATGACCGAACTTTACGCAACCGCCATTTTCTTATTCGTTCTCTTCGCTTTGCTGGGCAGTTCCGTCTGGGTTGGGTTAGCTCTCATGGGCGTGGCCTGGGTTGGCATGGAGCTTTTCACGGGCCGTCCTGCGGGCGACGCAATGATCACAACCATCTGGACAGGAGCTTCTAGCTGGACACTGACAGCGCTGCCGCTATTTATCTGGATGGGTGAAATACTCTATCGAACGCGATTATCGCAGGATTTATTCAGGGGCCTTGCCCCTTGGATGCGATGGCTACCGGGCGGGCTTCTTCACACAAACATCGCTGGCTGTACAATTTTCGCCGCTGTTTCAGGATCCTCCGCTGCGACACTCACAACCGTCGGCAAAATGTCCATACCTGAACTACGAAAGCGTGGGTATCCGGAGTATATGATTATCGGGACCCTTGCTGGCGCCGCCACATTAGGGTTGATGATCCCTCCATCTCTAACCTTGATCGTGTACGGCGTTACGATTAACGAGTCGATTACGAAACTGTTCATTGCAGGACTAATACCAGGCTTGGTTTTAGCAAGTCTGTTTATGTCCTACATCGTTGCATGGCACTTCTTCAAAAAAGACGAACGCCCGGAACCTGAGCCAAAAATGAGTTTTGGTGCAATGATGAAAGAGAGCCGCTTTCTCATTCCAGTTTTGGTTCTCGTCTTCACTGTTATTGGGTCCATGTACTTTGGTTGGGCAACAGCCACAGAAGCTGCAGCGGTAGGTGTTATCGGAGCACTAACTTTGGCAACTCTTCAACGGTCGCTCAATTGGGAGACATTTAGTGCTAGCCTCATGGGGGCGACACGCACATCTGCCATGATTGCGTTGATATTGATGGGAGCTGCGTTCTTATCTTTAGCTATGGGTTTCACCGGATTACCCCGAGCACTCGCATCCTGGATCGACGGGATGGATTTATCTCCCGTCGTTCTCATCGCTGCGTTGACGGTTTTCTATCTGGTCCTTGGCATGTTTTTGGATGGATTGTCGTCTGTCGTTTTGACTATGGCAATTGTCGAGCCGATGATCCGACAAGCTGGCATTGATGTTATTTGGTTCGGCATTTTCATTGTTGTCGTTGTGGAAACCGCTCAGGTTACACCGCCCATTGGCTTCAATTTATTTGTGTTGCAAGGAATGACAAAACACGAAATTTCATACATCGCAAAAACTGCGATCCCAATGGTGTGCCTAATGCTGTTAATGGTCGTTCTTTTGGTAGTTTGGCCAGAAATTGCAACATGGCTACCTGATAATATGCGGCAAATTGGAAGGTAATATGGCGGCCCAGACCTCACCTTTTCTAGGGATACTGATGCTGGATACAGCATTCCCTAGAATATTGGGAGATGCAGGGAATGTTGAAAGCTATGACTGTCCTGCTCGCCTTAAAATTATCAAAGGCGCAGGCAGTATGGAGATAGTGAAAGACGGAAAACCCTCTGAAGATATGCTTTTGGTGTTTTGTAAGGCTGCTCAAGCACTAGAGGCTGAAGGCGCAACTGCTATCGTCTCTACATGTGGGTTTCTAATATCGGTCCAAGAACAGATCGCAAAATCAGTTTCTATTCCGGTTATGGTTTCCAGCTTATCCTTATACCCCGTCATACGATCAGTAACTGCCAATAGGAAAATAGGAATGCTGACGGCCTCTAAAACTGCTCTTGGGTCTGGAGCGTTAGAAGCTGCTGGAATAGACCCCTCCGATGTCATCATTGCAGGCCTTGAGGAATGCGCCGCATTTTCAAATGCTATTTTGACCGAAAAGCAAAACCAACTTGCCCAGATGGATACGGCGGCGATCGAAAAATATGCCGTCCGCAAATCCAGAGAATTAATCGATAATGCCCCAGAGATATCCGCCATACTTTTAGAATGTGGAAATTTACCCCCCTATACGGCGGCTATTACAAAAGCCACCGGGCTCCCTGTATTCTCCATCTTGGATGGAGCTAAACTGATTTGGAAAAAAAATGGATAACTACATCCCAATTGTTGACATTTCAGCTTTCAAAAACGGATCTGCTGATCAAAAGAAACGTATCGCAGATGAAATTATTAAGACGGCTGAAAATTCCGGATTTTTCTATATATCTGGTCACGGGATACCACAAAAACTCACAGATCAGGCCTTTGCTTCATCCAAGCGGTTTTTTGCCTTAGATCAAGCGCAAAAAACTGAAGTCAGTGTCAATACAGAACAACGGGGATGGATGGCACAGGGCCTCGCAACACTTGAAGGATCAAAATCCTATGACGCCAAAGAAATATTCTTTTGGGGTTGGGAAATTGACGCGGACGATCCGGAGCTGGCGTTGCCGCTTGTTGCTCAAAATCTATGGCCTACCAAACATGCACCGTGGCTGCAAACCGAACTTTCTCCGTATTATCAGGCAGCATGTGACGTTGGCGGTACGGTCATGAGTGCCCTAGCCATCGCATTTGGTCTTAATGAAGATTTCTTCAACGAGGCATACGATAAACCGTTGGCGCGTGGCCAGTTGGTTTATTACCCCCCTTTCACAGACATAGATGAAGCGTCCGAGCGTTTTAGCGCTGCACCGCATACTGATTTTGGTGTTTTGACACTGTTGCTGCAGGATAATAATGGTGGGCTTCAAGTTCGGACAAAGGATGGTAATTGGGCTGATGCTCCTCCCGTTGAGGGGACCCTTATTTGTAACATTGGTGATCTACTTCAGCGCTGGTCAAATAAACGATTAGTTTCCACAGTACATCGCGTCATTAATCGGTCAGGGAATGAGCGATATTCAATCCCCGTTTTCTTTGACCCGCATTCAGCCACAAAGATTGATCCCTGTGACCTAGGGTTTTCGGCGGAAACCTCCCGGTACGAGCCCATTACAGCCGGTGAATATATTGCTGGAAAAAACGCCAAAAATTTCAGCCACTATTCCGAAAAAGACAAATAGAGATCGCCCGCAGCTTTGGCTGGCTTAGTCAGAAAATCATCCATCCCAGCAGCAATACATTGGGCTTTTTGTTCGGTTAGATGATGCGCTGTTAAAGCGATAATGGGAACCGCAGCACTGGGTTTTGAAATGCGTCTAATTTCTCGCGTTGATGTTAGGCCAACCATGATTGGCATGGAAACATCCATAAATATGAGATCAACAGGGTTTTCTTTTTGGACCTTCAACGCCTTAAGCCCATCATTGACACAAGTTACGCGGTATCCTCTCTAGCTCAACAATTTATTGATTACTAACTGTAAGGCGACATTATCTTCAACCACCAGAATATGAACGCTTGGGCTACTCATTGTTTTCCCCTCCAATTTTCACAGGCAACAGAATTGAAAACTTACTTCTTTCTCCAAGTGTGCTGGAAAACCAAATTTGTCCACCAAGCAATTCAGCTAACCGTTTGGATATAGCTAATCCCAATCCAGTCCCTCCGTATTCTCTTGAATGGGAAGCATCACATTGAACATAATCTTCAAACAATTTTTCTGACATGTCCCCAGCGACACCTATCCCGGTATTGGAAACGTCAATCTTCAAAATACCATTCCCGACGTCGACTGGGGTCATCCCTACGGACACCTCAACATTACGTGTGTCTGTGAACTTTACCGCGTTACCGACGACATTAAAGAGGATTTGGCGAATGCGCTGAACATCAGAAACAATAATGGTAGGGACTTCGGCAGATATGTTTTCTATGAAGGAAATGTTTTTTTCCTTTGTAATCGAGTCAAATAAGTTGTGAATTTCCAGAACCAATTGACGTACGTCGAAGGGCACATTTTCGATCTCGATTTTATTCGTTTCAAGACGTGAATAATCAAGAATTGAGTTGATTATTTCCAAAAGACCTTCGGAAAGATTTTGAACGATCACCACATACTGTTTTTGTTCTTCATCTAAATCACATTCCTCCATCAAATCCATCACATCAATAATCCCGCTCAGCGGCGTGCGAATTTGACAGATAAGTGCTAAGGAGAAACGCAATAAATATTTCAACGATCGCCAATAAATTGTGTATCTCGCGCCCGGCTTTTTAACTCACCCATAGGCTGAGGAACCATGACATCCCTGCCGCTTTTTGGCACAAATGTGTAACCTGAAATCATGTCGGCTTTCATCAGTGGGGAGTAAAATTGCATAACGCCTGTTTTACCCGCCATCATTTGGCGCACAACAGAGAGTTTGGAGACAGCTTTTGAAGCCGCCTGCCATTTCGCCATCGGATGAGCAATAATTCGGCATATTGGTCATCACTCAAATCTTTAACCACATAGAAATGAAGGCTGTTCAAATAGTTTTCGATACCCGAAATTGCGAACGCCCCCTTGGCCGCCGCGGCGAGTTTATGAAGCTTAGTTATGAGTGCACCATCAGGAAGCGTTACTAGATTTAACGATTTTGACAAAACACGTGTTTGAACTTGGTTGTTGGTACTGATAGTTGCAATACCGGATATGTATACTGTCCGATTGAACCTGATCTTCTTGTGTTTTGTGATTTTCCAGCAGGCTGATAACTATGCCCACGCCTGTAACGTACCGAAATATGGCAGCAGACCTATTTTTTGCGACCACTAAGTGTTTCTCAGATACAGCGGCAATTTCCTTTTCTACGGCAGAACGTTCCATCCAAACAGCAAATGTTAAAATTGGGATTGAAGCTATCAGAAATAGAGGGGCGTTTCTCAGGTCATTGATGTTTGAAAATACTCTCATAATCAAGCCTTCCTATCGCGTCGTTAGAAAGATTTGCAATTTACATGCCTGCATAAATCAGTGATTTCACACGGTTTTGGCGCTTTTCCTGTGGGGTTTCTCATATTGACAACCAAATTGAGAATTCTGTGTCAAAATGACAAAAATGCCCAGTGGAGAACCACTGGGCAAAATCTGAATTGAGATGAGTTAAATTCTTATTTGTAGGACATGCCATATGTATTGTTGTTTTCATTGCTTTCCACAAGTTGCTTAAAGTAATCAGCAGTGAAGATTAGACGATCACCGCGTGTGTAGTTTTCTGGCGGAATAGTAATTGTGACATTTTGCGATTTACCGGGTGCCAAAGCTGGGATAATTGCATCTGCGCCCCATGACTGATTATTCTTCAAGTAATGCTGGCCGAAAAGAACTCCTTTTGGCGCAGGACCTACACCCATATTACGAACTTGAACGATAAATGTAGCAGTCGTTCCCATTTTGCGTTTAGCGCCCATGATTTTATAATCTGGTAGGGCGAATGTTGCTTTGAGGCGCTTTGGAGCTGCTGTTGAATGCTTCGTTGGGGCTGTGTTGCTTTTTAATTTAGCATCCTCGCAATGGTATGTGCCGTTTTCAAGGACAGGCAGTTGACCCATTGGGCATTTTGGTTTTGGGCCATTTGGATTAGCTGCCATTGCGGTAGATGCAACAACAGAAATAACAAGTGCTGACAAGATCGTGGATGCTGATAAGATTTTCATAACTAAGTTCCTTTGGTTTAATTTGGTTTCGATACCAATAGGTCGATGGCCAAAGGAATAAGGTTCAATCTTTTTTATTTTTTTGTTAAATCAGCGGCCCTGATCATTGGAAGAGTGCCCACAGCGATATCTAAGTAGTTGTTAGCAATCGGAAAATGACACCAAACCGCTACCAAATATATTATCTCGTCCAACAGGTCCAATATCCTGAACCTCTTTTATGACGAGCTGTTTAAGATCTGAAGAAGAAAGATCTTTTGCAAAATTTGTCCTGCTGATTAATTCCGCAATTTTGGCAACAACAAAAGGGACGGCAAATGACGTCCCAGAACGATAGCTGGCACCGCCGTCTTTTTTGGCAAGCCACAATGAAACACCGGGTGCCGCGACATCAACGAAATGTCCAGAGTTTGCATTCACATACACCGCCTTATTAGGGCCCACTGCAGTCACCGAAATAACAGTCGGATACGCTGCGGGATATACCTGTACATCCTTCAATCCTCCATTACCGGCTGCGGCCACAACAAATATCCCTAACCGGTCGATCTTGCGTAACGCATTTTCAATTAACCGATTAGCAGGACCTTCCATGGAAATGCTTATAATTTCCGATTTCCGCTGAATTAACCAGTTGAACGACTTTAGGAGGGATAAACTATTGCCAAATCCTGTTTCAGTGTTCAGAACATCCGCAACCAGTAAATGGCTTGCTGGTAAAACGCCGTAGAGACCAGACAATCCTCCAACGCCCTTATACTGAGCTGTGATCGCAGTTCCATGTTGGCTGGCAATCGGCGAAAGACTGGGGCCATCTCCAAACCGAACAAGAGTTATATGTTCTGCGGCTGCCAAAGCCGGATGTCTCATATTTGGACCACCATCTATGACACCTATCCTTACAGCAATATTTTCAAGCTTTTTGCAGATAGAAGGAGGCGCAGATAGTCCCATCATTTCCCCCGCATAATAGCGTTTGTCCGATGCCAATCGGGAGACGTGGTTGAAATCCAAGACCGCAGCTGGGAAGGTTTGCTGCAAACCTTGTAATATGTCCGCAAGGCCCTCTTCATGCTCGGCCTTTACCCGAAATAAATGGGCTTCCAAACTCTCGAGAGATACCTCCTCTTCAATAGAGAGACCCAATGCCACGATATTAGCTCTAACGTCATCAATCTGCGCCGATGAGAATAAGGAAAACGGCAAATAGGCCAAAAACTCCCTATCTATTGTTTCTTTAGGGTGGACCGTTGGTATTTCAGCCTCTTGTGTTTGGGGCCGCGAGCAAACAGACAAAAATGCCTTATTCCCATTTCCGGGAACAATGCGCCCATCCAGTTTCAATTCAAATCGATACTGTTTTGTATTCTCTAGAACAACTGCTGAGGTTAAACGAGATGTAATGAGTTGATCTCTCGCCGACAAAACAGGGACGCTTATGGCCGTATTTCCAGATTTTATAAATAATTCTAATTTGCTGCGGGGCGCCACTAAAAACCCTCGGCCCACTATTCTGACGATACCGCCGGCCCGCAAGCAATGTATGTCAGTTCGAGTGAATGTTGCTGACGTCGAACGTGTCACAGTAAGTGTAGGTGCTTTTTTTAACCGAGTACTAGCAGGTACTCCCGGTGCGATTATCAGGCGTCCTGTCGCAGGGTCACGAGACGGGACTGGGGCTGCCGTTTGTCCGGTGGCAAACTGTGGGATCCCAAGCACCAAATATCCGCTTAAAATGAATACCTTGAAAAAAGCTATAAATTTTGTCATCGCCCTATTCCTTTAGGGCTTCCTCTACGGCGTCCAGAGCGGCCAGCCGTATGATCAATGCGCTCAATTCTTCATCAGATAAAACGTTGCGCGGTGCTAATCGATAGAACCCTAATTCCGTGGGCCCTTCAATAATAGTCAGTTTCTCTTCGCTTAACAGCTCTCTAATCTGACCCGCAGGTGTTGCATCGTTAAAGAAAACCTGCAGCACAGATTGCGAGACCTGAGCAGAGCTGCCAGAAGCCGTCACATAATCATCTGTTTTGGTCAGTGGTCCATAAACCTGTACGCTTATTGACAGCACCAGTGCGACGACAGCTGCAATTGCTGCAATCCTCCAGATGATGTTATCATTTGCAGGTTTTTGGAGGATCTCAGCGCTATTCTCCTGATCCAATGCCGCATTCAGGCGCGCAAGACCTAATTCTCCAGGGCTATTAGATACTGTTTCCTGCTGTATCTGGTTGTGCAATGCCTCAAGATATTTGAGTTCCATCCTGAAGTCATCGTCTTCTTCAAGACGTTTTTCAACGTCAATTTTTTCCTGACCTTCCAGCGTACCGTTTGCATAAAATGGTAGCAGCTGCTCTAAGTTTTTAGGGTTATCTGTCATTTCCTGTCTCCTGAAAATTTGGAGATGCAGAGCTTTAAAGCCTGTTTCGCGTGGAAAATTCGGGTCTTCACAGTGCCTTCCGGCCGATCAATAATCTTCGCAATCTCAGGGTAAGACATATCCTCGTAAAAGGCTAATTGAACCACTGCGCGTTGTGCTGCACTTAACATCTCAACACATTTTGCGATTAAGGATGCTTCTTCTGTAGCATTTACCATTTCCATTGGACTTAAACTCTCTTCATCGACAATTTCTTTAGTGTCATCTTCAGAAAATTGGTCCGGTGTTTTCTTTCGCAGGCGGTCAATTGATTTATTAAAAGCGATACCAAAATACCAAGTACTGACCTTAGATCGCCCTTCAAACCGTTCTGCTTTACGCCAAATTTCTATAAAGACTTCATGAAGTATGTCGTAGGCTTCGAACGGATCGTTCAATTTTTTTTGAATAAAATGATAAAGGCGCTTTTCATGCAGCTTATAGAAAACGTCAAAGGCCGCCCTGTCTTTTTGGGCGATCTTCTCTACCAGTTCCTCATCACTTAAATCTATATATGCCCGTGTCATATTCCCCCGCAGGATGACAGGGGGACACCGTCCCCCGCCCTAAATTCAAATTAAGGGTATCGGATCTTTCGAAGATCCGACTGACCAATAATGCCACCATTACTTCCTATGGCTCGAACGCGCCAAAGATATTCTCTTCCGTGTTCAAGATATTGAAAGCTGATCTGCTGAAGAGAGGTAGAAACCTGATTGCCTGGAACAATTTTGCCCACGACTAAATTTTCTGCCACATCCGTTGGCCCCACAATCAATGGGGATTGGGACAGGTTTTCCACTGGGTTAGTTGCGGCTCCAGATTTGAAAATTTCAACTTGGTAGGCCGCGGCTCCCGGCATGGAGATCCATGCAAAAGGCTGTTCACTTCCCAAAACAGCATTTTCTGCCGGTTGAACGACTTTCATAGTCCGCAAACTACCGGTACCTGGCACAGAAGCTGGGCTCACATAATAGCGAAGCACTGGCTCAGTGAACCGAAGTTCAGGGTCCCGAATAAACAATCGCACTTGGTGAAGGCCAGTTAAGCCCGTAGGCAAGCTTGGGCTTTTAAGGCGTAAGCGTCCATTTCCAGGGGCACTTAACTGGCGCCGAACAAGACCAATAACTCTTTCGAACTGACCACCTCTAATGGAATTGCTATCGACAACACGCCATTCAGCCACCAACAAGCCTTTAGCCCGGTAGTTGATATCAGCAACAGCAAATAGTTCGTCATTTTGATTGATGATTTTTGTTTTACTGCCGTTCTCGAACGTGAGATCAATCTTGTTAATAGAAAGCTCACCAGCAGATCCCGCAACATTTAAGCGCGCAACACCTGTTTGTGCGCCTCCTGCATCATTAAAAATTCTCGTTATGGTCGCCACGTTTGAATCCCGCGCAATTTGCACCGCAAGGGAAGCTGAAATTGGAAGCGTTTCTGTAAACGTGAGTGTTTCAGGAACGGCTGGGGAAATTGTTGTGGTGCGACTAAGTGACTTTGTTACGGTATCATAAAGGGTACCATTTATGCGAATAGCATAATCTGACGATGCCGTAGTTGAAGTACCTCCGGGAGTCAATGTATGGACTACACGCCATGTGATTGTAACGGCCCCGCCTGTTGGCGATACTGAGACTTGAACAGGAACAGGAGTTACCGAATTAACTGCTGCCAACACAGGTTCTGTACCAATGCAAACCAGCATTGCAACTAAAGTAAAAATTACGTGTCTGATTTTTTCCATATCAATAAGCCAACGGGGCTTTAAATTTGAGTACAAAAAATCCTTCATAGGCCGCCTCGTCGAGGGAATTATCTGAATTTCCATATTCTTTCTCCATAGCCCCGCGGAAAGCAATAGCAACTCCTGCGCTGTTTGTTCCAGCAGGGATTAATGTCCACTCCATCTCTGATGTAACGAGATGTCTGTCTGGTATGTCGCCGCTACCTGAAGAAAGGTTCATATTATAATCCAAACGTGCATTTAATGTGTCTGGAATTATATACGCCTGCGCCCCGAAATTGCCGGTAATATTGTAAGATCTCTCTGAATTCGTTTTTTCTATATAACGATTAAACTGTGTTCCTGCGGAAAAAGTAATCTGATCAGTCGCATTCCAATAGGCCGACAAGTCCACCATTTCATTAACCGTGTCTGAGGAGACATTTGCATCATCTTCAAAGAATGAATGGGTGTAGCCGGCCTGCCAGTTCCAGCGCTCGTAACTTGTGCCAAGGTTCGCATAAATATTCGCTGTCTGATTATCTGTATCATCCCCCACATAACCAGCCGGTGTTTTGTCTCGATCGGCACCCACGAAATTCGTACCAAAACCAATATAAGGCGTGCCCATCCACCCAAGTTCACCTGTCTCTGTTACTTGGGGCTGGAAACTATAGCTGCCATCTATGCCTGCTGTCAGAACGCGGTCCGTCGCAATATCAGGATTATCATCCGTATTGTTCTGCACCATTGATCCGTAGCCATTTAACGAAAGTGATCCCCAGTACATATTGGCAAACAGAGAATAACCATCCCGGTCAGCGGCAAGTCCCGTATTGGCTAAGCTATAAAAATAGGTGTCAATTTTTTCGTATTTTCCGCCAATTTTTAAAGATAGCGGTGTCTCGGCCTGTCCGTCATCACGGATAAGCTCGTAGTCGAGAGAGAAAGAACCCGCTCGTGCGTCTTCTTTTGTGAGAAGGTCGTCGCCATCCAGATCCATATCTGAAAAAGCATATTCACCCCTTACTCGCAAACGGTCAGCATACCAAAGGGTATCAGCAATAAGAGCGCCGCCAGATCCTTTGGGAGCAGCATCTTCACCAAGCCCGCCACCTTGACCAAAATCTGCCTCACCGCCCTTAGACGTAAAGTAAAGACCGGTCAGCTCAATTTTAGCATCTTCTTCCCAAAAAGGCCGCCCGACTATGGCACCACCGAGGACATAACCACCATCCTCTTTTTGGCCGAGCACATCATCAACACCCGCGACACTGTCACTAGAAAGACTGAAACCTGTTATTTGAAGACGGTCGTCGGCAATGCTTGTCTTCAGCGAAATTCCTCTGCGATTAAAATTCGAAAAAGCGAGGCTTTCAATGCCTATATCATGATGTCCGAGATTTGCTTCCGCACTGAACGCCTCGGCTTGATAATTGAGGCGTGCAGTATACTCACCCAAATCAAACTCATTTCCCGTTTGAGAGAGTTCTGACTCAGTTTCTAGGAAATAATTTCCATTTAGCTCGACTGCCCATCGCCCATTTTGATAAGCAACCCCTAGTGATCCTGCACCTGAGGCCGTGGTGTCTCGAACAGTGCTATCAATATTTACATCGAACACAGTTTGAGAAATTTCCAAGCTGTTATCGCTTTGAAATGAGAAAGCGCCAGCCCCGGCGCCTTGTCCTCCGGCTCCACTCTCCGTCATAAATGTATACTGCTTTACGACGGTATGAGAGCCATCATCACTTATGGCGTAAATCTTCAGAAGATGTTCACCGCCCACTAATGGCTGCAAGGACGTGTATTGGATGATATTTTCGCCGCGTGTAACGAGATCACTGATATCTATGTTATCAAGTTCATAGACAAATTGGTCAGCATCTGTTTGAGGGTTCGAATTAGTCACCTCAATTTGTAGAACAAGTTTATCGTCCACATTTGATTGACTGAGGACTTCCGGCCATCCGATGGCTGCAAAAGCACTCGCGCTCATGAACAGAATTGGTCCAATCACAAGAGGGGCCAAAAAGCGCTGCCCTTTAAATAAAATCTGAGACAGTTTGTTCACTGACCCAACCCACCCTGTTAAATAATACATTTAAGATCTTTAATTTATGACCCGCGATCGTAACATTACTATTTCACAACGAAAGTCTGATGGATAGATCCAGAGTCTTATTTGCAAAAAGTGTGACATGAAAGCAAATAAAAGGCGCTGGCTAATAGTCCAGCGCCTCCATTTACTAATCGTTAGATAATCTTTTCGGTTTTAGGGGCGTACTTTTTTTAATAATAGTGGAACTGAATCCAGGTTTACTTGGTGCCTCTTGGAACTTTTTAGCGCCGCCGGCTAATGGAACAGTCACTGAAGGAGTACATCTATGGTTCCATACGACTTGGCCATAATCTTTCCAAGCGCCCCAGCTATTGCTGTTAATGTCCTTAACCTGTGCCCGGATTTTTAACGGGTGATTAAACGTTTTATTGACCGTTTTCCAATTTGCATTCTGCGCAAGCTTTGCTTTCAACGGATAAGCAAAATCCAAATGTTTGTTTAACTGCTGTTTTGAATCGTAATTCAACGCATTTTGCCCAAAAACTGGATTACCTTGATCTTCAATCATAAACTTGACTTGGCCTGCGCCATTTCCATTGTAGTTAATGCGAATAATGGGGTCATTAGTTGGACTACATTTCCCAATATAATGCGGTACATTCGGCTGAAATTTTGCTTCATTAAGTTGAAGCGGGAGAATTTGATTGTATTTTCCGCCGCCCATTTGGCTTTGGGAAAGGACAGGGTTTAATTTACCAGCATTGGAGATATCAGGGTCCCCTTCATACCTGATTACAAATGTCACATTTGTTGTCCGGTATCCCCATTTTCTGGGCACAAACCCTGGACTAACGTACTTACGGCATGAAGATGCAAGCGTGACCGGGCGGGTCACCTCTGCATATTGGTCTTTTTGATAAAATGAAAGTTTACTTTTACCCTGATTTAAATGGGCTTGAAGTTTCTTGTTCAGCTCTGCAATGGGGTCAATTTTAAGGTTAGCAGAAAGGTTTTTAACTTTGGAAAGCAGAATGGGAAAGTCCTCATTATTGCCAGATTCTCCAACCCATTTTGTCCCGGCCCATTCTTGGAACGAAGGATGGTAAGTTCCCAGCTCAACAGCATTCGGTGCATTAATAGTATCGACAAATAGAGAAACATCTCCCAAATATAATTTGGCCTCGAAATAAGTAACCTTCTTGTCTTTCTGGCATTTTACAGTACCTGAAAAGTCAATATTCATACTGCTTTTTGATGCCTGAACATTGACAGCGTCAATGTGTTTGTTTGCGGACGTATTTTTTAAAATAACATCTGTGTGGATGCCCTGAGAACGATCGAAGCTAATTGATGAAATATACTCTGAATAACCAGAGCCTGCCGCATGTACTGGCGCAGATGTAATGGCCACCATGGCTATGATCCCGCTTTGTACGGTGCATTTAAAAATATTTTTCATTTTTCTCTCCTCCCGGAACATTGAACCGGGCTGTTGACGTGATGCAGTTATAAATTAGTCGCACCACTCAAGCATTCGGTTCATTTTTTCTTACCTTACCATATAATGAAATACAAATATGACAACCTGTGCCTCAAAAATCCATATAATCACTCACCTTTGGCGGAGTTCGATAAGAAATAAAGCTATCAGAAACAGCCGCTCTATATAAAGAGCGACATCAGTTATTCAGTATGTAACAAAGAAAAATTGAACTATTTTACAAACGACAACGACTCAGAAATATCTGCATCAATTTCATTCAAGGAGTGTCGTGCCATGACCCTTAATTTGAAAACTATTCTCTGCACCGTCTGCCTATCATTTATGACAACCGCTGCGTTCGCCGCCTCTAACCAGCATATTAAACTCGAAGGGATTGAGGGGGAAAGCGAGGATTGCGTTCGACTAAGCGGAGTCACAAATACAAAAACGCAAACACCTCAACCTGCTCGCGGCACTGCGACGAGCCCTGCAAATACGACAAGCGCAACTGGAAGTGCTCAAAACAATCTCATTTCCAAGAAAAAGACCGCAAGGCCGAGGGTACAACAGTCTTGTAAATGACACTGGCTTGAAACATACCTTAGTCCAGTGTCATTTCAGTCCCAAAAAAGGACAATCAATTAACAGAACGGAGCTGCAGCTGGGTAATTAATCTATTGACTGTTTCCACACGAAAATTTTCCCATAAAACGTTTGACCTACGTATGTGATAGTAAGTTGTGGCTTGATTAGATGCTCGCCAGGTTTTGTTTAAAATCAATCCGTTACAGAAATTTCTGTCCCCCGGCGCTAGAAACTGATCACTACCCTTTGACCATAAATGGAGTTGATCGGCGCATGCTAGTTTGTCAATAAGCAGTGTGTTGGGATCAGAAAAACCGCCGCTAGTATCGGTCATATTTCCTTTTCCAGGTCCAACGGAATGCCATTTATCGACCGTCAGCTTTTTACCGGTATGTTCGTCAACAAGCCAGCGAAGGGAAAATGACCAGTCGACGCCTTCAACTGCTTTTAGCAAATATTCAAGATGATTTGGATCCCAATAATTATCGTCATCCAAATAAGCGACGTACTGACTGTTTGCCATGAATGACAATATGCTTCTCAAAGCCCCACCATCCCGCGCTGTGTGAATGCCGTTGTGCCGCACTGACGTAGAGTATCCCTGATCAACTAACGTTAAAGTGATGTTATCTGGAATATTTTCAAATATATGCTCTAGGATCTCAGGATCGCCAAGCAATTTATCAACACCCACCAGAATTTGAATTTTACCCTTAAAACTTTGCTTGATAACGGACCCAATGGCTTTCAATAGGCTCGGCCTAACAATGGTGGCAATAACAACAGCAACATCAAATATACCGTCCACAGCTTTACTGTTTTTTATACCCATTGTGAACCCTCTGAAATCATCCAATATTATAAGTATCTGCACAAACGAAACAACTCCAGCCTGAATATCCAATTTGTAGATTATGCAAATATTAAATCCAGTTGATCTAATTTTCTCAATATCTGAGCTTGCAACGGATACTCCACCCAAAATTCAAAAATTTCGAAGAAGTATGCGGTTATAATCTAATCGTCGAAGCACGATTGCGGATTGCCTTAACAACGGCCATTGCGGTTAGTGCGGACGTTTTCGGATTGTTGGGTAATGTATTTCCCTCAATCATAAATGTAAAATCACCGAAGCGTCCTTCGGCCCTTACCTCATGCTGGTTCTTCGTAATTTTTGGGTCGGCAATGAGAGTTACTTCTGTCTTGTCCAGACCAATACCCGCCAGTGCGACTGATGCAGCGACATTTGCATTTTTCGGGTATTTTCGAGCGGCATCCCGAGCATTTCCAGCGAAATGAACCGTAGGATTTTCTACGTTATCGAGGTCGATAACCTCTTCCGCAACCGAGCCTATCCAGCCAACAGGCGGTTTTCGCCCAATATATTGAACTGTCGCCAATCCCCCTTGTTTTGCCGCAGACAAAGCATCGAGTGCTCCGATGGCACCGCTTAAAAGGTCAATGTGACTTCCCGCTTGAGAGGCTGCCGCCATTAGCTGGCTAGAAACCAGTTCATCCGCAAATGCACCTGTTGAAACAATACCAAGATCAATACCACGCAACAAAATCTCTGGCCCGTGATTTATCAAGGCTGCGTGCCCTGCACATTCCACAACATAATCAACTTTCTCATCAAGTTGATCAGTATGCGTAATAGCTCCTGCGCCCCTAATTACCTCTTCAGCAGCGCTTTCACGACCTGGCCTACAAAGAACATGGCTAATTTTTACGGTGTCATCGTCATCGAATTGCCGGGCCACCCAGCCGCCAATGGCACCATGCCCAATCATAGCTACAGAAATCATCAATTGTTACCTCCTCCCAGAAACGTAAAGCGATGCTAATCGAGCTGCAACAGATTTAGAGTGAAATCGGTATTTGGTTTTGTGAAACCGGAGTTGTCACGGTATTCTTACAGTATTTTTATGAACGCGAATTTCTGCCTGTGACTACAGGAAAGCAGAAGTTATTTTGCGAAATCTGAATTTCCGACTATTAGGCTTCCACAGTGAATGCTAGAATTTTTCAGTTACGCAAGCCGGAGCAAAGAAAGGCGCCAATTGGGAAAACAACATTCGTTAAAATCGGAAGAGTTAGCGGCTCAAAAGACGGCGATGATAGGCCGATCAATTGCGCTTCTTCTTATTGCCCCATTGGTCACTTTCTTATCCCCTTGGCCTGGACCGATTTTCACCTATATTCTGTTGGCAGTATTTTTAGTGCTGGGATGGGTCGCCTGGAGGGTAGCCAATTCTAGATGGGGCAAACCCTGGCATCAGTATGTATTTGTTACTGTCGATTTTAGTTTGATGACTGTCGCGCTTCTTTATCCAAATCCATTTGTTCCAATTGATTTTCCGCCCCAGTTTATGTTTCGTTACGGATCATTCATCTTCTATTTCGTGCTGCTTATAGGGTTGGCCTACGTTTATCAGCCAAGACTAGTGTTGTGGGGAGGTATTTCTGCGGCGGCAAGTTGGTCCATCGCGACCGCTTGGCTGATTGGTCTTCCTGATACGATTTGGCGCCAGCCTGCTGGGATGAGTGTTGAGGCTACGACGAAGTTTTTGTCACAACCAACGTTCATCGATATAGACATCAGGGCACAAGAAATTGTTGTTTTACTGATCTCTTCTGGCCTCCTTGCCTTGGCAGTAAGAAGATCTAGAATGATCGCGTTAAGACAGGCGCAGCTAGGACGCGAAAGAGAAAACCTTGGTCGATATTTCCCAAGGAAAACAGCACAGATGCTTGCTAATAAATCCGACCCTTTTTCCACACCTAGTGAGCATGATGCTGCTGTACTCTTTGCCGATATTGTTGGGTTCACAACTTGGTCTGATAGGCACACACCGGGAGAAACAATTGAGTTATTGCGCGAAGTCCATGGCGTCCTTGCACAAGTAGTCTTTCATAACGACGGGACTCTAGACAAATTCATTGGGGATGGCATGATGGCGACATTTGGTACGCCCGAGCCGACAGAAAGAGACGCATCAAATGCCCTTGCGGCTATGGTTGAGATGTTGGAAAAATTCGAGATCTTGAAAAACAACTCAAAGCTGTTGCAAAGCGGTAACTTAAAACTCGCTGTTGGCATTCACTATGGCCCGATCGTCATGGGCAATATTGGCAGCGAAGATCGGCTTGAATTCGCAGTTCTAGGCGACACTGTCAATGTTGCAAGTCGCCTCGAAGGAGCAACTAGACAAGTCGGCTGTCGTGGCATTTCTAGTAGCGTTCTTATAGATGCGGCTAACAAAGAAAATCACCCTGATAGTTCTGAACATCTGGCAAAACTTGACCGTCAAAAGTCCATATCATTGCGTGGGCTTGCTGACGAAATGGAAGTCTTCAAATTTCAATAGTGCAGTCCAGAAGCAATGCACAACATTACAACTAATCAGTCCTAATATTTAGAGCTTTTTCAAACTTCCCGATTGAAATTAGAGAGTTGATCACATGATGTTGAGCATTCTTGACTGGAATCAATTCAAAATTATCTTTACCTCGCATATTTTCGGCATGAGACACGTCTGAGCCATCAAGGGCGCCATAATATAGAAATCCCCTCCCAATCTGATCGACCGAGTGATAATTCCCCATATTTACTAAAGTATTGGATAAATAATCAATATCATTTGGCGCGGCTCGTCCTTGTGAAAACAATAATTCCGAACCACGCGACCAATCAGTCCTAATTCCAAAACCAATAAAAATATCTGCCCCAATTATGGCGGCGCAAAATAAGGCCGCATAACCGCCCGAAGAGAAACCAGCAACACTGACTTTTTTGAATTTATGATCTAATACAAACTTTCTGAGCGAACGCCCCATTTCGTCAATACTATTTCCCAATTTCGGGGAGCCACTGCAATACATATCGGCATTAGGATTTTTTATATACAATATTGATAAACCTTGCCCCAGGAGCATTGAGTGCAGAACTGGGAATGATATGCCGAAATTATTATACATCGTGGCAAACACGATAATAAGATGCGGTCCCCCCTCAAAAAACAAAGTATCGAAACCCAGTAATCTGTCAAATAATTTTGACCTATGTGAGATCTGCTTGGATATGTTATATTTTGACAGATTTTTATTTATATTTCCGAGAAATCTTAAATACGAATGTCGAGCCGCTCTGGCTCTGGATTTCTTTATTTCCTCGATATAAGCCGTTGAAAGGTCAACATGCCCATGCATGGACAATTCAGTCGCAATAAAAAATGAATTGGGATTAAGGTTTGCAGAACTAGTCGATTTCACTATCTCCCGCAGCTGTCCGAGAGAATGAATTTGCAATGATTTTGACATATTTACCAATCAACTCTGGTTTTCGCCGATGAGCGACCAATTAGGATGTTCCGAATTTAGTCAACGCACCGAGTGCCAAGTGCCTTTTACAAAGACGGCACAAACTAATCCTATAAGGCGGTGGTGTTGTATTTCTGTGTGACGTGTTACTGATTATATGAACAGTATAGTGGCCTCGCTAAGGTGTGTCTGGTTTAATATTCATGCCAATAATATCTTCCGCCTGAATATCATGGACAGTCAAACGCCAGTCACATGGCACCCCCAGCTTTACCCTGAAACCAAAAATCATGGGATTAGTTGAAAATTTTATACTAAGTTATTAAGAAAAAATAGTGGGCGTTGCGGGGTTCGAACCCACTGACCCGCTGATTAAGAGCCAGCCGCTCTACCAACTGAGCTAAGCGCCCTTAGCTGCATTAAAGACCGTACATATCATTATTTTCTAAACCAAACCAGCGCGGACCATTATGCAGATTTTTGGCGGAGGTGGTGTTGGATTTCATTTAGGTAATCTTCGACTGAAATTGCAAGTTCGGAGGTAACCTCCAGGTCACGATCTTCGAACACGTCGCTATCGGGATGTGTTTTTTGCCAGTCTGCGATTTTGGCATCTCGTTCAATAATCAGTTTCTTTATGATCGGTTTATATAAACGGATGATCCCTGTTAGCCATATGTTCACAGGCCATGATGGCGGAACTAGGTCAATTTCAAAGTTGTCCAAAAAACGGAAAACATCTTCTGCCTTGTACCAATTTTCTGCGGTGACCCATCGGTTGGTGGTGAATAGGCTCGTTGGGAAGCCTTTATTATCCATAGAAATGGCGATCAAATGACAAATTTGATCTTCGCGCTCCGACATATAATCTTGGTCAGACTGCTGACGAATGGGTTTCGAGCTGCTATCCATGCCTTCTGAGCGTAGGAAAGTGTGGAAATGGCCGTGTTCGCCTTCCCGGTGGGCATGGTAATAATATTGACTGTGGGTTGCAGCATCGTAGATATCCCCTGGCGGGTAATGATCCATCTCATAAAAAGTATCGGAACTTTTCAAGATTTCACCGATGATATTATCGCTAGATTTGGCAAGTACACGATAACATTCTAATACCTGATGCCCGGCCTCGACCATCGCTTCCAACTCGTCTCGTGAGAGAGTGTTCCAATCCAGCATATTTCAGCGCCCCGTTATTCAAAATACTGCCGCGCGAAGCAATTAAGCACCGCGCGGCTTGTGATTAAGATGATCCTCACCCATAAAAGCATGGATCTGTAATTCAATCCAGCTTTGGAAATTAGCTGGCTTTACAAGGGTTCTTGGCTGCACATGGATTGCAAGGATTTTTGGCGGCACATGGATTGCACGCATTTTTAGCTGCACATGGGTTGCAAGCGTTTTTCTTTTTCGCCGCACATGGATTACATGGGTTGCAAGCATTTGCCTTTTTCGCTGCACATGGATTGCAGGCGGCAGCCACGATAATCTGTCCATCTCTTTGTTCAGCTTGCACTGCTGGAACTGCGGCAATCGCCGCAGCTGACAATGCTGTTAAGCCAAAAGCAGTTGCGGTAAGTGATTTTTTAAACATGATATTTTCCCTAGTTGTGATTATTCGTATTATGGGGCAGTTGTGAAAGAGTTTGGCTATGCCCTGTTAGCTGCCAACTCTATGGAAAACCGTTATTTACGGTTCTCGTCAGGCAAAAGCATCAAATGATCCTGATCTTCTGCAACGGCTTCGTGACAATCAGAACAAAAGACCATCGCTGCCGAATTTTTTCCATTAGTTCGGCCAAATACCGAACCGTCTGGCATTACCATTGTGTAACGCCAATCTCCGGTCGCTGTCGCAAAACCGGGCTTCATTTTCTCCATGAGAAACATTGGGCCCGCTGCTGTTTGTCCTTTGCCATTTACAGAAAAACTGTCTTTGGCAACAACAGAGCCCACAGGCATTGTCCCAAGGTCTTCGTATTTTTGATATCGGGCTTGGCCAATGTCATTCACCCAATTGTTCACATACCGATTGCCGTGAGTTCCAGCCTGATAAGGGCTAGTAGCCACATTTACCCAATTTGTATAATCAGCCATTTCAACGACACCTGATTTAGCGTACCCAGCAGCCATACTTGCTTTAAGACAATCGTATGCGGCGCTTGCTTCTACTGCCGTAAGTTCAGGGGCCTCACCTGCTGCACAAGGGTTGCAGGGATTACATGGATTGGACGCGGCACACGGGTTTTTGGCAGCACACGGATTACAAGCGTTCTTCGCGGCGCACGGGTTTTTAGCAGCGCACGGATTACAAGCGTTCTTCGCGGCGCATGGGTTTTTGGCAGCGCACGGATTACAAGCGTTCTTCGCGGCGCATGGGTTTTTAGCAGCGCACGGATTACAAGCGTTCTTCGCGGCGCACGGGTTTTTAGCAGCGCACGGATTACAAGCGTTCTTCGCGGCGCATGGGTTTTTAGCAGCGCACGGATTACAAGCGTTCTTCGCGGCGCATGGGTTTTTAGCAGCGCACGGATTACAAGCGTTCTTCGCTGCATGTAGGCGTGGCACAATGCATTCTGAAGAGGCTGAACCTGCGCTTGCAGCGCATGGATTACACGGATTCTTTGCTGCGCATGGACTACATGGATTTTTCTTAACGGCACATGGATTACATGTACTGGCGACCATTACCAATCCAGTGCGTGCGGACGTTGAAGCTGTTCTCGAAACAGCAGCTGGGTTAATTTTCTGAACCGATTGGGTTTGCACTTGTGGCTGGTTTGCCGCGACCGCACTTCCAACGGTTACAAAACCTGCCCCTAGCAATACTGGAATGATAGTTGTGTATTTGAGTTTCAGACGTAACGCACGCATATTAATGAACTCCTGCTAGTAAATTGTTTTCCGTTTGGGTTACTATTTCCTTAAAATTAATATGGCAGAGCCGGCCTGTACTCTCTAATAACGTTGCTTCACTTAATTGTGACGCTTTGTAAGGAGCCCCATTAATGAAAACAATCAACGTGCTCATAGGCTTTGTTTTAATTGCATTACAAACCACTGCCTTAAGCGCCACCGGGAATTCTACTAACGTAAAAATTCCCGAACTCATTCAAATTCCAGCTGGTGATTTTGTTACGGGCTCAGACAGAGCGGAAAGAGAATACGCCTATCAATTGGACGAGTTTGCTTATGGGCACGCCATTACACGGTCTCAGAAATGGTACGAGAGTGAAAAGCCTCTCCGTTCTGTTTTCGAAGTTGAATTTTCCATCACCCGCACCCCAATAACCAATTCCCAATATGCGCACTACGTTAAAGAGACTGGCATACCGGCTCCAATGGTTACAGAAACACTGTGGAGGAGCTATGGACTTATCCATCCCTATAGCCGGGTCCAAAAATTTATTTGGAAAAATGCAGTTCCGCCGGAAAGCAGGCACTCCCACCCTGTCGTCCTCATTTCTTATGAAGATGCGACTAATTATGCAAAATGGTTGAGTGACAAAACCAATAGAAGCTGGCAACTGCCGACGGAACAGCAATGGGAAAAAGCGGCTAGAGGCACGAAAGGCAACTACTTTCCATGGGGAAATATCTATTCAGCGTCCAACTTAAACAGCCACGACGCGGGACCTTTTGATACGATGCCCGTTGATCAATTTCCGTCAGGCCTAAGTCCATATGGGGTGACCGATTTATCAGGCCAAGTCTTTGAATGGACCCGGAAGCAAACCCAAAACGGGCGTGTCATTGTAAAAGGGGGTTCGTGGGATGATAAGGGGTGCGGTGTTTGCCGGGCGGCAGCTCGTCACAGCCGCCCAGCAACATTAAAACACATCTTAATCGGTTTTCGTTTAGTGATCGAAGGTGCCTCGTAGCATCAGCTATCAGAAACGATCAAACTGTAATCGGGCGTTGTGTTCAAAGGGCATGAGAACAAGTATTCACCGGGCTCTAACGTAACTTTATAATCCAATGTTGTTCCCAGATGCATACCACCACCAGAAACACTCGTTTTCGTGAGTTTATGAACTGGGTTGGCCCAGTTGTAATCTTTCTCGCGCAACCAAAACCCGAGCTCATAGGGGACATTTTTATTGCTCACGCGGAAAATATACTCTCCCGGCTTAAGTTTCATGACTTCTGATTTTTGAAGCCGTTCTGCGCCGGTTTTCTCGTTTATAGTCTCGCAATCAGCCTTTTTTGAAGACGTGAACCCATGATCTTTTTCAATATCCAAAAACTGACAAGGGACCTGAACCAGTTCAATAATTGTCGGTGCTGCCGTTGCTTGATAACTAAAAGTGCAGGCAGCGATTAGTCCGGCGGCTGCAATTCCTATTTTCCCTGTCGATGGCTTCATTTTGATCAGCATTATTCTCTCCAGTTTTGTCTATATTGGGGCTCTTGGCCCTAGTTCGTTAAATGAAAATACGGTCTTAATTTCACGCCAATCCAATTCCCTGGCAGGGCACATAAGATCCAAACCCATCCATGTAAACTGGTGGAGGCCACGCCGCTTACGAAGGCGCCTATATTGCAGCCATAAGCGAGCCTTGCGCCATATCCAAGCAACAACCCGCCTATTACAGCCGCCAAAAACGACCTCCAATGTGTTTTGTTATTTTTGCTGATCCGGCTTGCCAAAATTGAGGCAAGGGCGGCACCTGCCAAAATCCCCATATTCATTACAGAGGTAACATCGGACCAGATAGAATTTTTTAAGGCGTTCGCTTGAAAGCCATTTGCCCAAAAACTACTTGAAGATGGATCCCATCCGAGTAAAACGGCAACTTTTCCGGACCATAATGTAAATCCCCAAGTGACCGACCAAGGATGGCCCGCATTTACGAGTGTTGCCCAATTTAGCAGGGCAAGAGCCACCGCTCCCCACACCAATGGCCATGGGCCCCTAATTATCTTCTCAATTGAGAAAGAGGTCGTTGTTTGGCCATCGTTACCATGGCGCCGATAATTTAATTTTCTAAGAAGCACGAAAAGGAACGCAAATACGATCAACTGGGATATCACCACAGCAACCCATCCGAATTCATTCCCCAGCGAAATGGGTTTTATGCCCGGTAAAGACTGCCACCACCCTAAATCAAGACTGCCCCAAAACACCCCGATACAAAAACAAATCAGGACAACAAACATCCGCAAGTTTCCGCTACCAGCCGTATATAAAGTGCCCGACGCACAGGCGTTAGCAAGTTGCATTCCGATCCCAAAAATGGCTGCGCCGAACGCCATACCGACACCAACAGGAGCAATAGCACCGCCAACCGAACTTCCAAACGCAGTCTCATCTGCCAAAAAAGGCGCAAAAAATATAGTCGTCAGGGCGAGAAGGATAAGGTGACTTTGTGCGCCCGATGTATCTCCGCCGGTAAATAGATGACGGTATGCCGCACTGAAACCAAAGGACGCATGACATAGGGCAAGCCCTATGACCAAAGCAACGGCGAACATAACCGCCATTTTGCTGTCCGAAATTAGCAGCCCTCCCGCCAGAAGAAGGCTTCCTAAAAGTACCGGAGCAACTTTGCTATTTGAAAACAGTATCGCCTTGACGACATCGACGCCCATGATGAACTCCACATTGAATTATCGTTCAAATGTAGACGGAGACGTCTTCACATGCAGTTCAATTTGCCGCGAGGACCATTTAGGGTTTGGAGGTCGGGTCAATAGTGAGCTCAAAAGTGCCTCGCCAGAGACCATGTTTTCGTTTTTTTGCTTTATCTAATGAAGAAAGTAAAAAAGGGTGATCAGCAGTAGAGGGAATTGCCCAACCCGTGTAGACCATGCCTTGAGACAAATCATAGCCTCCAGCCAAACATCGTGCAGTCCGTTGTTTAGTGCCAGTATTTTCCATGTGTTTGCAATGAACGATTGTGCCTGCAGTCAAATCTTTCAAACCTGCGGTTGCTATCGCTCCGCAGTCATAATTTTTACCTGACTTATTTTGACAAATATGACCCGGTTTTGGAACTGTGATCCCGTACAACCGAAAGTGCTGGCCCTTTATTTCTAATTGCTTAGCATCCAATACTGTGGCGTATCCAGTTGCCTCTTCCGCAAGTACAGGCATGGCAAAAAGCACAAAAAACAGTCCAACTAAGCTACGCCATATCATTGTTTTGTCTTCCTTGCTAAGGCCGCTAGCCCATCAAAATTGGTCAATACTGTTTACGTTGCATCTCAATATCTCGGTGAACATAGACACTCATAATCAGACCAAAACTAATCAACAGGGTCAGCATTGATGTTCCCCCATAGGAGATAAGAGGTAACGGCACGCCCACCACAGGAACCAGCCCCATAACCATTGCGATATTGATAAATATATAAAGGAAGAAAACACCGGTTAATCCCAACGCCAGCAGCCGTCCAAAATGATTTTGGGACCTGAAAGCAATGGCATAGCCGTAGGCCATGAGAAGAATATACAGTGCAAAAAGGATCAAGCCACCCATCATGCCAAATTCTTCGGCAAGCATACTGAAGATAAAGTCTGTCCGCATTTCAGGCAGATAATTCAAATGACTTTGGGTCCCTTGCACGAAGCCCTTTCCAAAAATACCACCTGAGCCAAGTGCAATTTTTGACTGCATAATATGGTAGCCCGCGCCCAAAGGATCAGATTCAGGGTTAAGGAAAATCAAAATTCGTTTCTTTTGATACTCATGTAGGAATTGATAAGCGAAGAATCCCGACGGAATAGCGGTTCCAATGATCAATGCGAATTTCCACCATTGAACGCCGGCGACGAAAAAGACAATTCCTGCGCCTGCCACCAACAACAAAGCTGTCCCAAGATCGGGCTGCCGAAGAACCAATGCTGCGGGCAAGGCAACCATAACAAGCGGCGGAAGTAGCCATCGAATACGCCTGACATCCTCCAAGGAGACCCCATGGAAATATCGGGCAACGGCCATAACCAACGTGATTTTCATAATCTCGGAGGGTTGCACCTGAATGGGGCCAATTTCCACCCACCGACGGGCGCCCATGCCAATAACCCCCATCACTTCCACAGCGCCAAGCATTAACAGCGCGATTGCATATAACGGATAGGACAGTCGTAGCCAGATACGAATATCAGTTATTGCAACCACAATCATAATGCAAAGTCCCGCGCCAAAGCGGATCATTTGCCGCGAAGCCCAAGGCTCCAAGTTTCCATTTGCAGCCGAATATAACATCAGAAATCCCACTGATGCGGTAGCACAAATTAAGAGGATTAATCCCCAATTTAGATCCCAAATTTTCCGCGATAGTGAAATCGGTTTATCGGGCCCGCCGATCTCTCTAAGCATCGTCGGCCTCTTTCCTACGAGCGGGATCCAGTCGCAACACTTCTTCCAACAAATCCCGAGCAATTGGCGCGGCAACTTTTGATCCGCTGCCGCCGTGTTCTACAATCACAGAAACTGCATAGCGTGG
>Ga0209826_1000231_pt1 | contig 40475 bp, 36 predicted proteins | sample GOMGulsemesocosm_5_FD_184637 | JGI IMG/M metagenome (GOLD analysis project Ga0209826, IMG submission 184637) | Methane-oxidizing microbial communities from mesocosms in the Gulf of Mexico - GOM15C Gulf of Mexico (SPAdes) (version 2) | ecosystem: Environmental > Aquatic > Marine > Cold seeps...
TTTGATTACTTAGCCGAAGTTACCATGGCTATTTTGTCTCGTGCTAAAGCTAAAAATGAAAACTACGGCTACGCAGTTGATTTTGTCACCGTTGCGATGAAAGATGTCTTAGCAGATTGTGCCAAAAAGGGCATTAAAGTTATTGCTAATGCGGGTGGTGTTAATGTGCCTAGCTGTATTGCAGCATTACAAACACTTTGCACTGAGTTAGACATTAACTTAAATATCGCCGGTGTTTATGGTGATGACTTATCTGATAAAACATCACAGCTAGATCCTCAGCAATTAACCGAAAATCAAAGTGGTGAGTCCTTACCTGATAAATTAGCCAGCATTAATGCTTATTTAGGCGCTCAGCCTATTGCTGATGCATTAAATGCAGGCGCAGATGTTGTTGTTACTGGTCGAGTGGTGGACAGCGCTGTTATGCTAGCGCCGCTTATTCATGAGTTTAATTGGAAATCAACTGACTATGACAAGCTTTCACAAGGCTCTTTAGTGGGACATGTATTAGAATGTGGCGCACAATGTACTGGAGGTAACTTTACCGATTGGCATTTAGTTCCTGACTTTGCCAACATGAGTTACCCCATAGCAACCGTTGAAGCTAATGGTAACTTTATTGTCAGTATTCCACCAACAACAGGCGGAATAGTTACCCTTGGTACTATTTCAGAGCAGATAGTGTATGAAATTGCAGACCCCGCTAATTATTTATTGCCTGATGTCGCCTGTGACTGGAGTAAGGTCACACTTGAACAAGTTGGTGATAATCAAGTGAAAGTACAAGGTGCTAAAGGTCGTTCGCCGGGTAGCAAGTATAAAGTTTGTGCCACCTATGTTGATGGCTATCGATTAATGGGCACATTTTATATTGCCGGCTTAAGAGCGGCAGATAAAGCGCGCGTTAATTTAAATGCTTGGGTTAAGCGTACCGAACAATACTTTTCTGAAAATAATATAGCGCCTTACCAAGAGGTTAGTATAGAAATTGTGGGCTCTGAAGATACTTACGGCCCTCATAAGCAAAATATTGCCCCGCGTGAGGTCATGGCAAAATATGGCTTACAGCATAACAGTTCTAAAGCACTAAGCTTTGCTTCGGCAGAATTAGCTTATTTAGCAACGTCTGCAACACCAGGGATGACAGCGTTTGGTATATCACGAACCAAGCCACAACCGTTAATGCGCGTTCATTCAACCTTAATAGATAAAAAAAATGTGCCAGTGTTAGTGCAGTTAAATGACCAAATTATTATTGAACAGTGTTATTTAAGTGAAGCAGACTCACCCGATAGTGCGTTAGCAAAATTTGATTTTACTCAAACGGAATTAAACGCAGTTAACCCTCAGAGTGATTGGCAAGAAGTAACACTAGAGCAACTTGCTTACGCCCGTAGTGGTGATAAAGGAGATAATGCCAATATAGGTGTAATAGCCAGAAAACCTGAGTATATGGCGCTAATATCGCAACAGCTGACGGCTGAGGTTATTGCTAAATATTTTGCCCACACCATTGAAGGTGAGGTAACTCGCTATGAAATCCCCGGTTTTAATGCTTTAAACTTTTTTATAACCAAAGCGTTAGGCGGTGGTGGTACGGCATCGGTTAGGCTCGATTCACAAGCTAAAACCTTTGCCCAAATGTTGCTATCACTCAAGATCAAAGTGCCTATTAATTTTAATTTATTGTAAAAATGGTTTTTTGTTAATTATTTTAATTGGTTTAAGGATATATATATGAACAAGCACGCTTTCCAAGATCTCTACCCTGATAATTTAAGTCACTGTTTTGGTTGTGGAAAAAATCATGCAGAAGGTCATCAAATAAAAAGTTTTTGGCAGAATGTAGACATTGAAAACGCAGTTAATAGTACAACTATTGCTCATTATCTTCCCGATGAAAAGTACACGGCAATCCCTGGCTTTGTTTATGGCGGTATGATTGCATCTTTAATAGACTGTCACGGAACAGGCAGTGCTGCAGCTATAGCACATCTTGTACAAGATCGAGAAATAGGCAGTTTACCCGCATTACGCTTTGTTACTGGCGCACTGAATGTGAAATATTTAGCGCCTACACCACAAGGTGTTGAACTGGAATTAATAGGGCGTTTTAGTGAGATAAAAGCACGAAAAGTTGTTGTTGATATAACGTTATCAGCTAATGATGTTGTTTGTGTTCAAGGCCAAGTCATTGCTGTGCTGATGCCAGATAGCATGGCTCCATAAATGTAGATGTTACCAATTAGCATACTGTACAACTTTCATTTTAGATATTTTAACTTGTTAAATATTCTTCAGCTAGTACGGCCAGGATATTATAAGTCATATTTTGAATGATTTTTAAAGGAATAAAGGTCGTCATTCCCGAGGTCTTTTATCGGGAATCTATGTTACTTAAAGCGTGGACTTTCTACAAAAACACCTCGAAGATGACGGATTAGCAGTTGTTGACTATTTTCTTGTGTTTTTTGGGAAAATCATACCTACGCGTTTTTTTAATTGATATAGGGATCACCTAAAGCGCTCACCAAATCTTTCTCTTCGAAATATAAACCAATAAAAGTATAGACGGTGAATGATACTGACAGTGTTAAATGTCCGTAAGTCATTATCGGTGTCGCCCAAACAGCAATTAAAATACCTAACTGTATCGGGTGTCTAATGTTACGATAAAATAATTTTTCGTAAAAATTAATGCGAGGCATAGATATGTTTACTAAGTTTAAATAAACCTGCTGTAAACCAAAAAGTTCAAAATGATTAATGATGAATGTAGAGGAGGTTAAAAAACCAACTAAAACAAAGTAATAGGGTTGTTTTTGAGGATATTAAACTGTTTTCTATGCGCCAAATAATGCCATCTATAGGTTGCCAACAGTAAACAATTAATCATAAAGATAATCCAGACATTAATACATAGCTACTGCGCTCTGCCGCAGGATTAATATAGTTATTAATGGCGTTGTTAAACCAAGTTCGAGCCATGATGGAATGTTGACTTGCAAAAACTATAATCAGGATAATATTTGTCAACAAAGAAATAGGTAAACTACTGGCTTGTGGTGCATGAATATTTTGCTCTATTATTTGTCAATCGCTCAGATAAAGAATAAACCACACCTGACTTGTCATCGCAATAATGTAACAAATTATATTATAGATAAAAATCAAAATCCTATTCGCTTTTTCACCTTTATTTAATACAACATAGTTAAATCATCTAATCCCGCGTTAAAAGAAATAAACTCACAAAAAATAACATAAAAAAAAGAATAATCATTATTTTTTTGCGTGTGAATCTTAGTTATTGATTTTATTTTGTGAAATGTTAATTAATTCAAATGGTTATTGTTTGTTTTTGCTTGTGCGAATCTAATTCAATCAACCCCTAACTATTGTTAGGTCTGTTAGGGGCGGATATAAGGCATAGTGTTTTTAGTCAAATGAAATAAGCAATTATCAATTAGCTTTATTACAACTTAATGAAATTAACTAAAAAAACTAAGAGAGCAAAAAAATGACTGAAAATATAAAGAAAATACAAACAGGAATTCAAAATTCGGGGGTCGAAGATGCAGCGGCTGCTGTAATTGAAGAGGATAGTGGTTGGATAAAAAGTAAACGCTATTTATATTGGACGTCAATGGTATTACCAGGAGTTCCAATTTTGTCGGCTTTCTTAGCATCAGAAACAGGTAATGGCTTATGGTTATGGTCTTTGCTAATCGCTTGGTATGCCATTTTACCGATATTAGATCATCTTTTAGGGCTTGATTCTGCTAACCCTAGTGATGAATTAGTCGAAGAATTAGGTAAAGATCGTTATTACGTTTATATCATGTACGGTGCTACAGTTGCCCATTGGCTTGCCATTATTTACGTTGGTTATACTATTACAACAGTCGATTTTTCTTGGTTTAACATTTTAGGTGCATCATTAAGTGTTGGCTTGTCTAATGGTCTTGCACTTGTAGCTGGTCATGAATTAGGTCATAAAGTTAACGATAAAGGGCAAGTTTTTGCTGCTAAAGTAATCTTAGCATGCAGTGGTTATGGTCATTTCTTTATTGAGCATAATAAAGGTCACCACAAAGATGTTGCTACTCCTGAAGATCCAGCGACGTCACGTTTTGGTGAAAGTATTTATAAGTTTGTTCAAAGAGAAATACCTGGAGCATTTAGACGTGCATGGGAGCTTGAAACAGCAAGATTACATCGTTTAGGTAAATCTGAATGGTCATTAAGTAATGAAATTATTCAACCAGCGCTTATTACTATTGCTGCTTATACCTTAATGTTAGCTTATTTTGGTCCGATAATGATCCCTTTCTTAGCAATAGGTGCGGCTTTTGGTTGGTGGCAATTAACCAGTGCGAATTATATTGAACATTATGGTTTAATGCGTGAGCGAGCTGCCAATGGTCGTTATGAGCGTTGTCAAGCACGTCACTCGTGGAATAGTAATCAAAAAGCTTCCAATTTAGTATTATTACATTTACAACGTCATTCAGATCATCATGCTCATCCAACACGCCCTTATCAAGTATTACGAGATTATCCTGAAGTACCAGCCTTACCTTATGGATACCCTACCATGTTCTTTGTTTCATTTTTTCCATCAGTATTTTACTCATTAATGAACCCAATGGTTATTAATTGGGCTGAAGGTGATATGAATAAAGTGAATATAGATCCAGATGTAAAAGATGAAATGATGAAACGCTATCACAACCCTAAAGTTGTTAAAGCGGCGTAAGTTTTAAGATAGCGATGGTGTTGCTATCGCTACCATGACATGAGGGGGACTTATGCAATTTTTAGCACTGATAGTATTCATAATGGTTGCCTTTTTTGGTGTTTATTTAGTTAAACGCAGAAAGAGTAATAAAAAAGTAAATCGTTTTATGATAGGTGCTCATGGTATGGCTGGTGGAGTAGGTTTACTTCTACTTTTCATGGGACAGCTAAGAGGGTATTGGAGTGATTGGGGATGGATTTCAGTAGGGTTATTTACCACATTGTTAATATTTGGCTTCATGGTATTTGGAAAATGGTTTAAAGAGCGTAAAACACCTTTTTTACTTGTCGTTTTCCATAGCGTTTTTGCTTGCATGTGCATTGGCGTTTTAACTTATTCATTAGTCATGGTTAATTAATGTCTACATCTTTAATTGAATCAAGGCTAATACAACGTAATACAAAAAAGAGAGTATCAAAATGAAAAAATATGAATGTCCAGATTGTGGTTATATTTATGATGAAGCGCTAGGTGCAGAGCACGAAGGTTATCCTGCAGGAACCGCATTTAAGGATTTACCCGAAGACTTTCCATGTCCAGATTGTTTTGTAAGAGACAAACCAGACTTCGTAGAACAGTCTAGCTAATTTAAAAAGGGTGTGAAAACTATCTTTTTCCACCCTTTTTAGTGTTTTTTTGATGAGATTAGTGAAAAAGAGAGAAGTTAGTATGTATGATTTTATAATTATTGGTGCCGGCTCTGCTGGTTGTGTTATGGCAAACCGGTTATCAGCCGACACAAAGAAGAAAGTATTATTAATTGAAGCAGGCCCTGAAGACAAAAGTGCATCTATTCACGTTCCCCTTGGTATGGCGCTTCTTTCTAGAAGCAAAATACTCAATTGGCAATTCAATACCGATGTACAACCAGAATTAAATAGTAGAGAGTTATTTTGGCCTAGAGGAAAAACTCATGGCGGCAGTAGCTCTATAAATGCCATGGTTTATATTCGTGGTCAAAAAGAAGATTTTGACAGCTGGGAAAAGTTAGGTAATAAAGGTTGGTCTTATAAAGATGTTTTGCCTTATTTCATTAAATCTGAAGGTAACCAATCGATTGACTGCAAACTTCATGGTAATTCAGGTCCACTCTCTGTTGATAATTTAAGAACCGTTAATAGGTTAAGTGATGCTTTTGTCGGTGCAGGCGAAGAGCTTGGTTATAAAGTAAATAATGATTTTAACGGTAATGATCAAAATGGTTTCGGTCGTTATCAAGTCACTCAAAAAAATGGTCAACGATGTAGCGCAGCAAAGGGGTATTTAACTCCAGTTTTAGCGCGTTCTAATTTAGATATAATATCTGCAGCGCAAGTAACCAAAATTGTATTTGATGGAACAAAAACAGTGGGCGTTGAGTACACAAAAAATAATGCCACGCATTCAATTAGTTTAAATGACAAAGGTGAAATCATCCTCAGTGGCGGTGCTTTAAATTCGCCACAAATATTAATGCTATCAGGTGTTGGACCTGAAGCTGAATTAAAACGACATAGCATTCCAGTGGTTAACAAACTGGAAGGTGTAGGTCAAAATTTACAAGATCATCTTGATATTACTTTAATGGATAGCTCTATTAGTAAAGACGCTATTGCCGTTACACCACTTGGCATGGTGAAAGGTGCTATGGCAACAGTTGATTATATCAAAAATAAAAAAGGTTTTTTAACCAGTAATGTTGCCGAAAGTGGTGGTTTTATTAAAAGTGATAAAAGTCAAAAAACACCAAATATTCAATTTCACTTCTTACCTACCTATTTGAAAGACCATGGTCGTCAAATAATGTTGGGTTATGGTTATACCTTGCACATTTGTGATATTAGACCGAAAAGCCGAGGGTTTATCGCCTTAAAAACAGCGAACCCTCTTGACGAACCCCTTATTCAACCACGCTATTTAACGGAAGAGGAAGACTGGGTGAATCTGGTCAATGGTTATAAAATAGGACGGAAACTACTCAAAACTCAGGCGTTTGCTCCTTATCGAGATAAAGAGGTTGCCCCCGGCAATATAGTTGAGTCAGACGATCAGATTAGAGAAGATATTCGCAAACGTGCAGAAAGCATATATCACCCAGTAGGTACTTGCAAAATGGGCAATGATAAAATGGCTGTTGTAGATCATCAATTAAAAGTTCATGGGGTCAAAGGTCTGCGTGTTGTTGATGCTTCTATTATGCCTAATGTCGTTGCAGGAAATACTAATGCACCCACCATTATGATTGCTGAAAAAGCAGCAGATATGATTTTAAATTCGAAATAGTAGCGTTTTGTTGAGGGCTGCTGCCTCACTATTTGAAGTGTGAAGTTACTTAAATTAAACTCCTGTTATATACTATACTAGTTCTACGCTAGTATAGTATCAAGTATGTCTTTTAACATATACATATAGTTGCAGGTAATGTTGAAACCATTAAGGAAAAGGATATAAATATGAGCAATAAAAAATTAAATAGTACATTGATTTCAGCAATATTATCTTCAATGTTAGCTGTTCCTACTGTGGCTTTAGCCAATCAAACGGGTGATATTATTGTCAGAGGTGGAGTTTCACTAATTGTTCCTGATAGTGGTAAATCGCCGGTTTTTTTAAATGGAGCAGACTCGGGTTTAACATTAACAGTAGATGAGAATGCCCAAATAAGCGGAACATTCGCTTATTTTTTAAATTCAAACTTGGCTATAGAAGCTATTGTGGCAACACCTTTTACCCATGATGTTGCACTTGAAGGAGGCAATGTCGCTGAAGTAACTCACTTACCTCCTATTATAAGTGCCTTGTATTATTTTGATACATCATCATCTTTTCAACCCTATCTTGGTGTGGGAATAAATTATACTTTTTTTTGGGATGAAAAGTTTAGCTCTGCAGGACAAGCAGGTGGCTTCAGTAATTTAAGCCTTGATTCATCTGTAGGTTTAGCTATTCAAGTGGGTGTTGATTATTATTTTAATGATGCTTGGTTTGTCAATACATCACTAAGGTATGCTGACATTGAAACCGATGTTACTTTTGATGTTGCAAATGGCGCTAAAGGCTCTGTAATAATTGATGTTGACCCGACCGTGTATTCATTGATGATTGGCTATAAATTTTAGGAATTTATTCTGGTTTAACTTTATCGTTGAATCGCTTAGTAATTAGCGATTCAACTAGCGAGATTTAGCTTTAAGTGTTAATGTTTATCAAGGCTTTAATTAATAATATAATATTAATTTGTTGTATCTAAACTATGCATAATACCAACTTCAATATCCATCAAAATAAACTTGTCCTTATTCAATCTCAGCCGGGTTATGGAAAAACAAAATTATTAGACAAGCTATGCAAAGACTCTAAAAGAAAAAATATTTCTCTTTGTATCTCTGAGTCTGATAATAACCCAATTGAACTGCTTAAAAAGATTGTTCTTTCGCTTAAAACAGCGAAATTAGATGTAAATACGGCTTTTATTAATCAGCTTGATAATATACCTTTGCCTTCGTTAGAGCCTATTATTAATTCGATGTTAGACTCATTTCTCATCAGTGAAGTTTATGATGTTTTTGTAGATGACATTGACCAGCTAACAAATGAATCTTCGAATAAAATTATTAGTAGTTTTATCGCTAAATCCGACGACCCATTTCATCTCATAGTAACCTGCACCAAATCCCCTATTTTTTCATACTCTAATTTGTTATTACATAATCAAGTGGGCATGATTGATGAGACGAATTTAAGGTTGTCCTTTTGTGATGTTCGACATTTATTTGATAAACAAGGTTTTGAAGAGATAGAAAGTTACAAGCTTGAAAAACTATTAAATATTACCGACGGTTGGCCTCTTGGTATCCAGTTTGTATTAAACCACATTAAAAACGAAGACGATGTCGACTTAATCATAGAAGACTTACAGCAAGGAAATCAAAGCTTAGCAACTTATTTTTCAGAAAAATCATACAATAACCAATCAGATGATTACAAAGGTTTTATCCTTAAAATTTCAGTGGTCGATGAGTTTCACCTTTCGTTGTGTAATGATATTACTCAAGATCAAAATGCTCACGCTAAGTTGTCTTACTTACTTGAAGATAATACTTTTGTTACGACTATAGCGCATGACCATTTTAAATTTCATCCTTTATTTTTGAAGTTTTTAAGAAACAAAGCAAGACTCTCATTAGGTCATTTTGGCATTTTAGATTGTTCGATACGTGCCGCTAACTGGCTTTATAATAATAACAGAACAAGCAAAGCGATAGAGCTAGCATTAAAAGTTGGTCAGTTTGATATCGCGTCAGGTTGGATAGTTAAAGAATTAGATATATTCCTTAAAAAAGGTCGCCATTATGATTACATAGAGTGGGTTAATAAGCTTCCTGTAACCTTTCTAGATAAATACCCGTTAATTAGATCAAATTATATGTTGGTGCTTTGCTTCACCAAGCAGTTTGATAAAATGAATGAAAACGCTCTTATTCTACTTTCTCAATTACCGGATCTAGATGAAAATAGTGCGCAAATCATAAAAAGACAAACAAGCCTAGCTTCTTTTATCATGTCAGGGTTAATAGATGATATTAAAGGCTTAAATTCAAAAATCACCTATTGGCTAAATGAATGGGGACGCAGAGAAGTATACCAAACCAATAACCAATATCATTTTGAACTAGCTATGGCTTATTTAGTCAAAGGTTTTAGTTGTAAATGTATTTCTTTATTTGATGAAGGTAAAAAATCTTTATTCAGTGCCTTAGAACACTTTAAAAGCGCAGAAAGTTACTTTGGTGTTGGTTGGACTACCGCAATATTGTCTGTTTTATATGCCAAACAAGGTTTTCATCATGAAGCATTTCAAGAAGCGACTGATAGCTTAAAAGAAGTAATAAATAAGTTGGGTAAACAATCACACCTCGGTTATATGCTGTCTACGCTAATTGCCGCTATGTATTATGAATTTGGTGAGTTAGAGCTTGCTCAAGATTATATAAAAAGCTGTCAACCTTACATAAAAGAGCAAGGTTCAACAGATATATTAATTGCGTTATTTCAAACAGAAAGTAATATTTTTGTAGCAAAAGGCTTAGTTGATGAAGGCTTGAGCGTATTAAAAAATGCGATTAAATGGTCTGAGAACAAAGATTACTTTAGATTAAAATTAACCTTAGTTGATGACTTAATTACGTTACTATTACTTAATAATAGAGTTAGAGAAGCGGACAATTATGCGCAAGCGTATGATATTCAGCATACAGGAATTAATGATTATCATGTTGGTAGTCACAAAGATAAAATTATTAGTAAGTCTCTAGTTCATCAATTAATTATCAATGAAAAATATCATGATGCTATTGAGTTACTTCACCAACTAATTGATAAAAGTCAACAAAATCTTCATATGAGACAACTATCTTACTGGTTGTTATTAATGGGGATAACATATTTTGCCATGGAAGAAAAAAAAAGTGCATTAGCTTTTTTTGTCAATTCCATTGAAATCTCAAGAACTAGAAAATATTTCCGTATGTATGTAGATGAAGGTAGATTAGTTTACCAACTATTAATGTTTGCAGTTAATGAAGCACTAACCAAAGATCAGTTTAGTTTTGTTTGTCTATTATTAAAGCAATGTCCTGACATTGGTTATAAGAAGGAAACCTTGATTGAACCTCTTACTGCTAAGGAGCAAGAAATTGTATTACAGCTTGGCGGGGGATTACCTAATAAAAAAGTAGCCGCCGAGTTAAATATCTCTGAAGGCACCTTAAAGTGGCACCTTCATAATATTTATTTGAAACTCAATGTTAAAAATAGAACGCAGGCGCTTATTGCCGCTAGAGAGCATGGTTACATACATTCACTGAACAGCTCAGAATAGATAAAAGTGAAAGCCAAGTGAAGTTTCGACTTAATAGTCTCTTCATTCACTTGACTTTATTTACTTCTGGTCATTTAAATAAAGTTCTGCATACTTTTCACGTACAGGCGCTTTTAGGAATTTACCTGTTGCTGTTTTAGTAATATTGTCAACAAATATTATACGCTTAGGGACTTCATAACCCGCTAATTCGCTTTTGCAAAGATGTATCAGGTCTTCCTCACTTATCGCTATATTTTCTTTTGGGATAACTATAGCGGTTACCGCTTCTGTCCAGTGGGGATGTGGTAAGCCAATAACCGTAACACCGGCTACACCATCATGTCCCATAATAATTTGCTCAACTTTAACCGAAGGCACATTCTCACCACCAGTTTTAATCATATCTTTCTTTCTATCGACAAACATTAATTGATGATCTTCATCAAAATAACCTAAATCTCCAGAATGATGCCAGCCAAATGTTGATACATCTGCAGTCGCTTCTTCATCTTTATAATAGCCATTCATCGCAGAAGGTGATCGCCATACAATTTCGCCAATTTCACCATCGGCTAGTAAATGGCCATTATCATCCATTATGGCTTGGTCTGTGGTGACTAATGCTTCACCCCAGTAGTTCCCGTCTTTATAGGACCATTTGTCCTGAAAAACAGTGGTGACGGGGGTCATTTCTGTTTGCCCAGAGCCTAATATAAAAGGACATTTAAACAGAGTTTTTAAACGTAATAAGCTTGGTTTGTCAAAAGGTGCCATGGCGTACATACAGGTTTTTAATGTGCTAAAGTCATATTTTTCTATATTGGGTACATCAAGAAGTGCTTTCCACATCAAAGGTAAAAGGAAGACAAAGTTTACTTTTTCTTTTTCAATAGTTTTTGTAAAGCTTTCTGGTTCAAAACCTCTAAAAATAATAATTGCACCACTCATATGGAGCAAAGAGGAAGAAATTAGGTGTTGAGCACAATGAAACATCGGCATTACGGCGGTGCCGGTATTTTCTTTATGAATGCCTAAGTCAATGGCGGCTGATAAGGTGTTAATAAACAAAGCAAGGTGTGAAGTTTCCACGCCTTTAGGTTTAGAGGTTGTGCCACTGGTATAAAGTATTTGTATTGGGTCACGGTCATTTATAATTGTGTCATCATTTTCTTTATCACAGGCATCAGCGAGTAACTGATTAAAGCAAACGCAATACTCTGGTACTGGATTACCGATCACAGGAATGGAGATCCAATGCTTTATTGCGGCTAATTCATTTTTACATTGTTCAAATTTTTCAATTAATGAATCTTCAATAAATAGCGCTTTAGCTTCACAATGATTTAGGGTAAAGATGATATCTGCATGCCCTTGCAAATAGTTTAGTGGCACAATAACAACACCTGCTTTCATGCAGCCATAAGTAATAAGTGAAAATTCAATCGAGTTAGGGCTTGCTAAAGCAACTTTATCACCAGGTTTTATATTTAATGATCTTAATATATTATCTACTTTGTTTAGGGCATTGTTTAATTCTTGGTGAGTATATGAAAGCCTAATGTCGTCTCGGTATTCAACAAGTGCATCTAAATTTGGTGTAACTGCCGCTTTGCGTCTAAACACATCTCCCATGGCAACGCGGTTAATTAAATTTCTTTCGGTATTCATAATATTCCTCAGCTTATTCATTAGTTCTTATTAGTTCTTATTAGTTATTTATTAGCCATTCAATAGTTTTTCAACTAACTATTTATACTAAAATAGCCGCTTCACAATAATATGTTTCATCTGCTAGCACTTGCTTTATAGCTATTATTATTTGGTCAAAATTTGGTGTGTCGAGTTCAGATGTTTCTTTAAAAGCATTTGAAAGTTCATACCAACTTTGGGCACTTTTTTGCATCTTATCTTCCAAACGTAATGTTTTTATTGAATCAAGGTACTGACTAGCTTCACCAAGAAAACGCGCGTACATTTTTCTAAAACCACTGCCACCTGTGCCGCGTTTTTCAATGGTTTGATAAGCAAAACGACAATTCCACTGCCAATCATCTGACTGCTCCCACTCGTTAAAATCATCTATTAATGTTTGCAGTGCTGAAAATCCCGTTGTCTTATCGGTGGTGTTGAGTAATCTAGAAGCATTACCTTTAATAGCTTGCTGACATAAGCTCTGTAAATCATTAGGTTTACTCAAGTGTTTTGGCGCATAAAAGTCACCGTTACATATAAAAGGGAATATTTGTGATAATCGAGCTTTTTTCATTTTTTGAAATGATACCGTTTCTAAGTTTTCTCTTTCGGTATCAGTTACCTGAAAAATTTTATCGTCTTTATTGTAGCCCCATGCCATTACCCCGTGACCTGGAAAATGGCTAGAGGAATTAAAATAATGCAAATAATAAATATCAGTAAGCAATAATGCCGGACGATTTTCATCTAATGCAGTAATCAGCTGTTGTTCGCTTTTTTGTTCTGTGGCAGCACTTAGCCATGAAAAATCATTAATACCAATGGCATTGAAAAAACGTTTTTCATAACCTAAAGAACGAGTATGTAGCAAGCGAGTAGGGGATGCTTGCGGCGTTTTCAAATATGTAATGCCTAATCCACCACCAAGACCAAAGCAAAAGTCCTCACTCCAATCAAAACCATGAAAGCGAACTAGATCGGCTATTGCGGTGCTAGAGCAGTGCACTCCCGGCACATGAGTATTCTTAATCAACGTCATTTTATTACCTTTATATTTACTTGAAATGTAAGCACGCTATTTGATATCACTATTCTGTTTTCCTACACCTAATAACCAAGCTAAACTCGGTATTAATGTTAGCGCTCCAATCATATTGAAAACAAACATAAAGGTTAGTAACAGACCCATATCAGCTTGGAACTTGATAGGAGAAAGCACCCAAGTTGCAACACAAATTGCTAACGTTACTCCTGTAAAGCCAACCGCTTTACCTGTTTGGTTTAACGTATACAAATAAGACATATAAAGTGACTTTTTCATGGCTAACCCTTCATTTATTTTACTGAAGATATAAATACCATAATCAACCCCAATACCTACACCTAGTGCAATAACGGGCAGGGTTGCGACTTTAACGCCTATGCCTAAAAATGCCATCAGGGCTTGACTTAACACGGAGGTAATAACTAGAGGAACTATTATACAAATAACAACAGGTATTGATCTGAAAGTAATTAAGCAGATGATAATAACAACAGAATATACCCAAAGAAGCATTTCAGTTTGTGCTTCTTCAATCACAATATTTGTAGCCGCTTCAACACCCGCATTACCTGCTGCTAACAAAAAGATAATACCTTCTTGAGGGTTTTCTTGTTTAAAGTCACTTACTTTTTTAACAACTCTTTTTAAGGTGTCTGCCTTGTGATCATTTAGGAAGACAATAATAGGTGCCATAGAGCAATCACTATTAAGAAACCCTGATGGCACTTGTGATAATGTGGCGTTAGTGACAAATTCATTTCGGTTTAGATTCGCCCATTTTAACGAGCCTTCATTCATGCCAAACATACCTAATTTGGAAATATCAGTTATTGAAACAACATTTTGAACACCATTAGTATTTTTAAGTTGCCATTGAAGCTGATCCATCAAGACTAAGTTTTCGTACTTACTACATTGGTCTGTGGCTGTTTTAACAATAATGACAAAAACATCGGTACTGGCAGTATAATTTTTGACGATAAAAGCATTATCAAGGTTGTAGCGAGAATCAGCTCGTAGCTCAGGTGCACCAGCATCTAAATCACCTATTTTCATGAACTGTGAAAAATATAAGCCGCCAGAAAATAAAAATGCAGACAGCGAAATCATTAATATACTAACTTTAGGCTTAGTGAAATTAGCAAATAATTTTTCTACTAAGCTAATTTTATGAGTGTTTTTTCTTGAATGCTCTATTGCCTTAGGTGATATACCAATAAAGCTTAATATTATAGGTAAAGCAACTAAGTTAGTGACGATAATAATCGCCACGCCGATACTTGCTGCTATAGCAAGCTCTTGGATAACGCCTATATCAATAACCATTAAGGTAGTAAAACCAATAGCATCACTTATTAACGCGGTAATTCCTGCTAAATAGAGAGATTTAAAAGCTAGGCTGGCCGCTTCTAATTTATTTGCACCAGTTTCTGCATGATGAATAATAGAGTTAACAATTTGCACGCCATGGCTTACGCCAATAGCAAATACTAAAAATGGCACTAACATTGAATAAGGATTAATACCGTAACCCATAATGTTTAGTGTTCCTAACTGAGCAAACACGGCTAAAATAGAACAAATTACAACAACAAAGGTACTACGTAAACAGCGTGAATAAAGCCATAATAAAAATATAACAATTAATACCGCTAACATGAAAAATAATATAACCTGCATTGCACCGTCAATTAAATCACCGACTACTTTGGCAAAACCCACAATTCTAATATTGATATGGTCAGATGAGTATTTTTCTCTTATTTCATTTTCAAGTGTTTGAGAAAGGTGATGGTAATCTATTGGTAAACCTGTTTCTGGATTAATATCTTGCAGAGGGGCTAAAACGATACTTGATTTAAAATCATTACTCACTAGGCTACCAATTTGACCTGACTTAAATATATTAGATCGGATAGTATCAAGGCTTTTTGCTGAGCCATCATAGCTATCGGGAATGATACTACCACCAATAAATCCTTCTTCAGTGACTTCTTGCCAACGAACATTTGGTGTCCATAGAGACTTTAAACCATCACGATTAACACCTGAGATGAAAAAGACATCATCAGTGACATTTTTTAATACCTCTTGGTATTGAGCATCGAAAATATCACCATTTTGTCTTTCTACAACAACTCTAACCACGTTACCTAAATTGGCGAGCTCTTTTTTGTACGATAAAAAGTTTTTAATAAACTGATGATTAGTCGGCAACATTTTTACAAAGCTTGCTTCAGGTTTTACTTGAATTGCTTGAAAAGTTAATGCCACGCACAACAATATAAGTGAGGATAAAATGATTAATCTATTGGAAAAAATAATTTTTTCAGCAAACGCGACGAACTTATTTGAATTAGACATTATTGAGAAACTCCTTTGTCACCTACAGAATTGTCAAATGGATTGTGCATTGAATTGTCTACCGAGACTATTCCGAATTGACCTACAATAATGAGCTGATCGTTAATTACAGTAACTGCTGAAAATGCTGAGCCAGAAGGATGTCTTATTAAGCTTGTTTTATTCGGGGTATTAATGTTTAGTTTAATAATTGTGCCGCCATGACCTACCAAAATTACATCACCATTTTCATTTATATGACCGCCAAGCAATGTTGCCCGGTTTTCAGAGACATAACCTTGCCAATGCTTGCCTTGATCGCGAGAGATAAAATAATTACCTTTTAAACCGAAGGTTATTAGGTTTGTTGATTTTTTTTGTGAAAGTATGCCAAACAAGCTGCCATTGTATGGTGTGTTAATTGACTGCCAAGAATTGCCATTGTCTTGAGACGCGTAAGCACGGCCCTGTTCACCAACAATGTACGTTCTACTATCATTACTAGTAATACTATTTAGATGATACTTATCAGGGTTATTTAACAGATCATCTGATAAATGCCATGTTCTTCCGAAATCGACACTTTTGAGTAACGTGCCATAAGCACCGGTAATAATAATAACGTCACTTTTAGTTTGAGTTACTGACAATAGGGGCAGGTTAGGACCAGTGCTTTGTGCATTTTTAGCATCTTCTAAAGCGAATTCTAAATCTTCTAAAGCAAAACTTGCGTCTTCTATTTCATCTTCACCATTTAGGCTTTCGATGTATATTATTGCAAATGCGATTTGTTTTTCTAATAAAGCAATTTTTAGCTTAATTAGATCAAAACCATCAAACAACTTATTCCATGTCTCAGTATCTTTTGGAGAAGAAATAATTGCACCATCATGACCTACGGCTAATTTAGTGCCATTAGATAATATGGTTACATCTGTTAATAGTAATGAAACTGGAGATATTTCTTGATGGTAATTATTTTGAGATTGCCAACTAATTAGGTGTCCTCGCTCACCCACGGCTAATACACCTTCATTGGTGCTTTTTGTTAAGGAAGTAATGATACTAGTTGAAACTAAATCACTTGGTATTGGTGCGGTTTCTAAAAGTTCTACGTTCGCTTGGCTAAAAACACTATAAAGCAATAAAAAGGCACTAAAAATAAAAGGTTTAAAAATATGAGTTCTCATATTATTCTCTGATGATTGATAAAAATAGAATGAAATAGATGAACTCAACTAGTTCATTAAAATATGGTTAATTACAGGTGTTTAAAGCATAAATACCTTGAATTTGTACTTGTTGTTATGTTTAAAACAGTTATAGCTAACACTTAATGCCAGTTATAACTGTTTTTTTATACTAGGTTTTAATTAACGACCCATGCGGCGTAGTGCAGAGGTGCTAAAGTGTTTGCGTTTAGCTTTAATTCCCCATTCCATAAACTTAGGCTCTTCATTACTTAGCCCTGTCACTAAATATCGACCAGAATTTAAATCATGCAGTGTTTCTGCAACAAGCCATGGTGTATCTACATCATAAAATTGAACATTATGACCTTCAGATAACTTCCAAAGCTTACCTCTGCCATCATATTGATCTACAACTGATGCACCCCATGAATCTTCATCAATGAAAAATGTTCTTTTTGCATAGATGTGACGAGCTTTATCTTTAAGTGTGGCTTCTATTTTCCATACTCTATGTAACTCATAACGAAGAAACTCGGCATTAAGATGACCTTTATTTATGATAGATTCATATTTAGCGGTAGTATCAAGTAACTTATAAGAATTATAAGGGACATAAAGCTCTTTTTTGCCAACTAGTTTCCAGTTGTAACGATCTGGAGAACCATTGTACATATCGTAATTATCTGATGCTCTTAAACCATCTGTACCTGCTCCCGGACTGTCATATGCAACATTAGGTGCTCGTCTTACTCGACGTTGTCCTGCATTATATACCCATGCTCGGCGCGGCTCTTTTACCTGATCAAGCGTTTCGTGCAGTAATAAAGATGTACCGGTTAAACGTGCAGGTGCAGTGATTGTTTGTAGATAATAAAATAAAACATTATCGTCTTTTACTGCGTTCCTACCAGAGACTAAAAAGTCAGGCCAAACCAATTGATCGTTCATATTCACCGCAGTAAATGAACCATCTTTTTGAACAGGTACTGTCACTAAGAAACGTTTGGCTGCACCACCTCGATAACGTGTTAAGTGATTCCAAATAACCTCAGAGCCATTTTTAGGAATAGGAAAGGGTACGGTAATACTGAAGTTTGTTAAACCATTGCCGCCATCAACAAGTTCAGCCGATGTGGCATTAGTTTGTATGGTTTTATATAAACGCTCAGGGTAAGCGGCAGTTCTTTTTGTTTTATACACTGGCATTTTATAGTCAGGATACTTTTTGAACATGGCAATTTGACCTTCACTTAAATTACTTTTGTAGTCATTTAAGTTGGCATTAGAAATAACAAATAAAGATTTTTCTTCAGGGAAGGGGTTTACTGGGCGACCACTGTCTTTACTTTTTGTGGTGTTCTTGCTATTTAATCCACCTTCCCACTTTGGAATAGTGCCAGCTTTATTTCCAGCAATTTCAGCACCAATTGGCGTTAATGACACGCCAAGTTGAGCTGCTTCTGACGAGGTTACTTTAGCCAATATGGCGTTTGATGTAAGGCCTAGTGATACAACCAGTATACTAAGCGCTGTTTTAAATTTATTCATGTGTCTTTCTCCAATTAATATGACAGGGCAAAACTTACTGCTAGGAAATCTTTATCAGTGATGGAGTTAAATTCACCACCACCGAAATTGGTATAAGAAACAGTTACAGAGTATTTCTGTTGGTATAGGGCTTCTAAAGAAACAGCCGCTACTGTACTGCCTTTATTGAATTGGTCACTATAACCATCAACATCGTGATACCAAGATACAACGGGTTTTAATGCAATTCCGGCAAACAAGTCAGGATAGTTAAATTCTACTCGTGTTCTATAGCCCCAAGCTGAGTCTGTTTTAAAGCCGCCTTCACCTAGTGCAAAAGTAGGTGAGCCATAAATAGTATCTCTGCCATACTGATATCCCTGAGCAGCCATATCTTCAATGTCATCGGTTAATGTTAAGCCAACCTCACCAATAAAGGTGACTCTTGAAGCTCCTAGCACTTGGTCAAAAAACTGTATAGCTGTTATTTGTAACTGTGTGACATCAAACTCATCCCAAGCCCTTACATAACTGTCGCCAACAATACCATCTGCCTGTAGCCTTCGTGAAAAGGGTAATAAAGGGCTTTCAGATAACGCAGCACCTACGGCATGATTACCATTTATTTGTATTGGCGTATCAGGTTTATATGAAATTTCACCCGATAAGGCGATACCAATGACATTAGTGGCAAAGCTTAAGCCGTATATTTTAAGATCTTCAGGGAATTCGATAACGTAATTGGCGTTTAACGAGTCAATATTATCTTTGGACAAATCGGTAATACCATAAGCATTTAATAAACCCGCTGTTGCAGGATCTGCTGTTGCTGCCCAAGGAATAAATGGGCCTGTTATATCGACTAAATCAACTGGCGGAGTTACAGCCGTTGGGCCATAATCGGTAAATTCTGAACGATAAACACTCGCAATAGGTAAGCGAGCATGAAGGTTCATGTAATATAAACCGAACTCAGTATCGTTTAACGCCTCTGAATAATAACGTACTGCTACACCGTATTGACCTCCTTCATCTGGCTCAATATCAGTTTTTCTTTTAGCGTAAACACCGCCTGCCACTGCTTGCACATCCCTTCCTCCAGCAGTAATAAAATTACAGCCATCAGCGGCATAATCAACAGTAGCAAAAAAAGTACCACAGCCATCTATTTGTGTTTTTTCCCATTCATATTGATAAAATGCTTCAACACTTAAACTTTCAGATAAGCCTGCATTGGCAAACAGCATACCAACAGGCAATAAACCTTCTTTAAGTGTTGCACCAGGGCGACGTAAGGCACTTACATCTAAAGGGTTAATAGCATTAATACCACCTTGAATGAAAGTACTTTCCCCCCAACTAACCACTTGGCGACCTAAGCGAACATCTAAAGGTGTTTCACCTAAATCAAAGCTACCATAAAGATAAGCGTCTAAAATTTGAATCCCTGTAAATTTAGAAGTATCACTAAAACCTTCGTCGCTTAATGGCGTGCCAGCAGCATAGCCGTTTGGTCCATTTCCGTGCGGGCGATCGCCATCTTTTAATTCAAGATCATACCAATATTTAACACGAACAAATGCACCAAAACCGTCATTATCTAAGTGAATATCATTAATGCCTTTAATGATAGTGGTAAAAGCATCATGTTTACCAAAGTTTAAAGTATCATCGTCTGTGGTAGAAGATAAACCCGTACCAGGAATACCGTCAATGATATTATTTGATGAATAAAATTTAGGATTTCTATCTGTCATCCGCCAGCTAGAGCCAATAGATAGTTGAGAGTTTATTGATAGTTGTATTTCATCGCCTTCACCAAAATAAAAATCAGCAGCTTGAACTATAGGAGCACTAAGAGCCAAAATTATAGCGGTTTTCAATGAATTCTTTATAATAGATTTATTTTTCATTGTTATTCACTCATATTGTATTAATAAGGTAAGTTTTGTAACGCCTAATTAAAATGTAATAAAACAGTTTTTTTGAATAGCGCATTTTGCGTCAATATGTTTTTTTTATGTCATTTTTTGTTGCGTGCTATAATTTTATGATTCTCAAATGTAGGTTTTTAAAGGTATGGACGAAGATTATTCTTTAATTAGTGGTTGGATGATTTCTATTTGGCGAGCAATGGAATTGTCTGGTCTTGATTTTAAATTAGCGTGTAGTGAGCTAAAAATTGATAACAGTGCTTTTGATAACCCAGAATCAAGAACGACTGCAAAAAACATCATTAAAATACTTGCATATTGTAATGACAAGCTAAATAGTCATGACTTTGCGCTCGTCGTTGCTGAGCAATTTCATCCTAATATTTTTCATGCACTGGGTTATGCCATGATGTCATCGAGAAGCTTGCAAAGTGCGTTAACTTTCATCGTACAATACAAAAAGGTTGTCTCAAATACTTGCACACTTAGTATTGATGAGTGTGGTAAGGGATTAATTTTTAGCATGAATATATGTCGTTATGAAAAGTCAAATGAACCTGTATTGCCTGAAATCGCTGTTGAACTATTTATTGCGACTATCGTTAAATTTTCAAGAGAATTAACGGGATCTAGTTTAAATCCTAATAAAGTTCTTTTTTCATTTCCTAAACCTGAATATAATATTGATTTTTTAGCTGACTTTTTTAAATGCGACATTGAGTTTAACGCACTTAATACCGCAATAATTTTTGATCTTATTCAAGCTCAAAAGATCGTAATGACTAGTAATCCCTTGATTACCCAAATGCATGAAAAAATGCTTGAAAACTTCATGTCACGCATTGATAAAGATGATTTAAAGCATTCAGTGAAATCAAAAATATTTGAATTGTTACCTTTGGGCAGCCCTTCTCAAAAAAATGTTGCCAAATCGTTAGGGTTTAGCTTGCGTAATATGCAGCGGAAATTAAATGAGCAAGGTACAAGTTATAAGTATATTTTAGAACAAACACGCAAAGAGCTCACTTTTGGTTATATGCAGCAATTGCATTTAACTTATACGGAGATATCTTATTTAGTTGGTTTTTCATGTACTGCCAATTTCAATAGAGTTTTTAAGCAGTGGACGGGTGTGACTCCTAGTCATTACAGAAAATCATTGTAATAACAGCGATATAGACATGCTGTTAGTTAAGTGACAACAGTTTGGCGTGAATTGCTAATGCAAGATGATTATATAAATTCAATAATAGACTAAATTTTTCATTATAAGTTAATAGTATGAGTTTGATCAAAACAATAAATGACGTAAATCAATGTTTCGAGTCACAACAAGGTCAATTTTTATCTGCACCTTATCGCAGTTATGATGAACGCATAAGTGATTTAAAAAATCTCAAAAAACTTTTACTTGATAATCAAGAGGCCTTTATTGACGCTCTAAATAAAGATTTTGGCGGTAGGAGTGCTGATGACACCAGGATAGGCGATATTATTACTACTATTTCAGGGTTAAATTATACGATTAAAAATTTAAAAAAATGGATGAAACCTCAAAAACGTAAAGTAGGTTTGTTATTTCAACCCGCCAAAGCCTCAATATTCTTTCAACCATTGGGTGTTGTGGGTGTGGTTGTTCCATGGAATTATCCAGTGTTTTTGTCTATTGGTCCTTTAGCCACAGCTCTGGCCGCAGGCAACTGTGTTATGTTAAAAATGTCTGAATTCACGCCAGAAACGTCAAAACTATTAGCTAAAGTATTACAGAAATATTTTAATCAAAAGCAAGTTGCAGTAATCGGAGGTGAGGTTGACATAGCTGCAGCTTTTACTTCTTTAGCGTTTGATCATTTGTTTTTTACTGGCTCAACTAATGTCGGTAAAATTGTGATGAAAGCGGCAGCTAACAATCTTGTTCCTATTACTTTAGAGTTAGGAGGAAAGTCTCCAGCAATAATTGATGATAAAATAGATATTAAACTCGCTGTTTCTAGGTTTATTTTGGGTAAAGTACTTAATTCAGGGCAAACATGTGTCGCACCTGATTATATATTTTGCCCAGAAGATAAAAAGGCAGAGTTAGTCGACGAGCTGCATGAAATTTATACGAAAATGTTTCCTAAAATCAGTAATAATAATGATTGCACTAGTATTATTAATGATGCTCAGTTTGAGCGTTTAAATGCCTTATTAGATGATGCCCGAAGGCATGGCGCTAATGTAATTCCGTTAACTATAGAGTCAGTTGATAAAGCACAAAGAAAAATGCCTTTAACGATATTAACTAATGTAAACGAGGATATGAAAGTGATGCAGCAAGAAATCTTTGGTCCTATCATTCCTATATTTACCTATAAGAGTACCGCTGAAGCAATACAATATATTAATAAAAATGGTCGACCATTAGCCTTATATATTTATAGTTTTGATAAAACTTTCCAGCAAGACATTTTATTAAACACTCATGCTGGTGGTGTCTGTATCAATGAAGCTACATTTCATGTGGCAAATGATGATTTACCGTTTGGCGGCATAGGAGCATCTGGTATGGGGCAATATCATGGAGAAGAAGGCTTTAAAACATTTTCTCATGGTAAGTCAATTTTAGAAAAAGGCCATATTAGTTTTGCTCACTTATTATTTCCTCCTTTTGGCGGTATGATGCATAAATTAGTCTATAAATTATTTATTCGATAAACTTATTGTTAAATTTCATAGTTAGTAATATCACTAGTACTTTCTGGAATCTCTAATTCACTTAATGGTATGGCTACGCTGATTGTCATTCCTTTTCCTATGCTACTTTCATAGGTTAACTCGCCATGCATTTTATGATGAATTAGTGTATAAAGTATGCTTAAACCTAAGCCTGTGTTGTTAGCCATTTTTGAGGTATAGAATGGAGTGAAAATCTTACCTAGTACCCTTTGTTCTACTCCTTTACCATTGTCTTGATATTTTATTTTTAATAAGGTTTGATCTGTAACTATCTTGATTTTGATAGTGCCTTTTTCGCCATCATCAAAGGCATGGTTGATGGAATTGTCTATTAATGTAAAAAGAGTTTCTCGAAGTGTTTCAGCATAAGAAAAAACACGTATATTTTCTTCAATGTCACACTTGAACTCAATTAATGGGTTTTTATCACGCAAGCTATTTGTCACGATGTGGCTATTAACGTAATTTTTCATATCAAAAATAATTTTATCTTCATTATGTTCGTTTAAAGATAGTTGTTTGAATGCGGAAATAGTCTTCGACGCTTCAACTAAACTTTTACAAATAGCTTTAGACATTTTAATGACATTATTTAAAAAATCGGTGAGCTTTCTTTTAGATATGGTTTCCATCTTTAATTGTTTTAACATGATATTTGCTTCATCGTCAATGAACGACCCTCCTGTAAGTGAAATACCAATGGGGGTATTAAGATGATGAGCTACGCCCGTTACTAAATGCCCCAATGAAGCCATTTTCTCTGCTTCAACCAGTTTAATTTGAGTCTTCTTTATTTCATCTAAAGCATTGATTAATAATCTATGCTTTTCATCTTTTTCCTTAGTTAATTGCTCTACATTATAGGCATAGAAAAAAACACCTATGGATAATATTATTAATGAAATGGCGTAAGAAAGAGTGAAGGTTAAGCTATAAGGAAAGGGTATCTCTAATATAAAGTAGAGTAAATAAATGCTTACAAGGCAACTAAAAAAAGAGCTGCAAATTACTATACCTTTCTTAAAGCCGGTAAGTGAATATGAGTAGAGCACTATTTGAAATAACCAAGGAGCCCCTAAATAATCTGTAGTAACAGTAAAATGTAATAATAATACAAAACATGAACCTAAAATAATTAATACAAATGAGCCAGCTTCAATATTGTTTATATTTTTATATAAGCTAATTGAATTAATAAAGGCGATAAATAAGAAAATGCTGGCAGATATGAAAAACAGATGATGGTATTGATAGATTGTAGAGCCAATACAAAGACTGGTTAATATGAGGCTGATACAAATGAAATACTTTTGATTTAGAGTCATCATGTATTTAACTTACCTGTATTTAGTATTTAGTATTTAGTATTTAGCATAGACCAGCCTCAAGCTTGTGACAATAAAACAATCTCTTAAGTATAAACTTTGTTCTTTTTTATATCAGACATTTTCTAATAATAATTACTCCCCTAACTATTGTTAGGTTTGTTGAAAGGGGAATTCAGGCATAGTACTCCTAGTTAACAATATTCAATTTAAATTAGCTATGTTACCAATGAATGAAATTAACTGTAAAAACTAAGAGGACAAAAAATGACTGGAAATATAAAGAAAATACAAACAGGCATTCAAAACTCTGGAGTAGCAGATGCAACTACTGCTGTTATTGAAGATGACAGTAGTTGGATAAAGAGTAAGAAGTATTGGTATTTAACTTCAATGATATTACCTGGAATTCCAATTGTTTCAGCTTATTTATCCTTAGAAACCGGCAGTGGTTTATGGTTGTGGGCAATGTTTGTTGTTTTATATGCACTATTACCTCTGTTTGATCATATTTCAGGTTTAGATGCCGCTAATCCTAGTGAAGAATTAATGGCTGAATTGAAATGTGATCGTTATTACGTTTATGTTTTATATAGTGCAGCGATAATGCACTGGATAGCCTTGATTTATATGGGATATGTTGTCTCAATTGGTGGATTCTCTTGGTTTAATATTTTAGGAGCTGGCTTAAGTATAGGTATTTCTAATGGACTTGGTTTAGTTGCACGTCATGAATTAGGTCATAAAGTGCAAGTGTTTTTTGCCAAGCTAGTACTTGCCTGTAGTGGTAACTGTCATTTCTTTATTGAACACAATAAAGGTCATCACAAAGATGTTGCCACTCCTAAAGACCCTGCCACCTCAGGTTTTGGTGAAAGTATTTGCAAATTTGTTAAGCGTGAAGTTCCAGGAGCCTTTAGGCGTGCTTGGGAACTTGAAAGTGCTCGTTTATATCGTGTAGGTAAATCTGAATGGTCATTAAGTAACGAAATAATTCAACCGGCACTTATTACTGTAACGGCTTATATGATAATCATAGCTTTCTTTGGCCCAGTAATGATCCCATTCTTAGCGCTAGGGGCTGCGTATGGTTGGTGGCAATTAACGTGTGCTAACTATATTGAACACTATGGTTTAATGCGTGAGCGAGATGAAATTGGGCGTTATGAACGTTGTCAGGCACGTCATTCTTGGAACAGTTATAATAAAATTTCTAACTTAGTATTATTACATCTACAACGTCACTCTGATCACCATGTTCCCAGACGCCCTTATCAAATGTTGCGTGATTACCCTGAGGTAGCTGTATTACCGTCCGGTTACCCTTGGATGTTTACCGTTGCTATGGTGTTCTCTGCTTGGTTTAGTTCCATGAACCCAATGGTTACTGAATGGGAAGAAGGTGATATGAGCATAGTAAATATTGATCCCGATGTGAAGGATGAAATGATGAAACGTTATCACAAACCTAAGGTTGCTACAGCCGCGTAAGTTTCGCTTAATTGCGGTAATTGTTTTTTAGAAATTATTAGAAAATTATAAATAGATGTTTAGTTGAGGTATTTATGACTGTTGTTGAATATAAAAAGTATTGTTGTGTAACTTGTGACCTTGTTTATGACGAAGAGCTAGGTTTTCCAGAAGAGGGAATTGAGCCTGGCACCCTGTTTGAAAATATTCCCGATGATTGGACTTGTCCAGAATGTTCCGCATCGAAATCAGATTTTTTTCTAGTTGAATAAGTTAGTTAAATTAATATAGGAAGTAGTATGAAACCCATAATAGTTATTGGCTCAGGCCATGCCGGATTTACTTTAACCCGAGAGTTAAGAGTCATTAATAAAGAAGTACCTATCATTGTTATCACCCAGGATAATGGTTGCTCTTATTATAAGCCTAATTTATCAAAAGCAATTTCGGTTGGGAAATCTGCTAATGATTTAGTGATGAAAAATGTTGAGCAAATAAAAACAGAGCAAGATGTTTTTATCAAAACTCATACAAAAGTTGTTGCTATTGATGTTAATGACAGCTTTGTCATTGTTGATGATGGTAACAGTGTCGAGCGAATACTTTATCAAGATTTAGTCATAGCAACAGGCGCATCACCCTTTGAATTACCGATAAAAGGTAATGCAAAGAATGAAATTGTCTCTGTTAATAATCTAGATGATTATCGTCAATTTCGTGGAACGATCGAAAATAAAGAGCGTATACTAATTATTGGTGCGGGTTTTGTTGGTATAGAATTTGCTAGTGATATGTTTTCAGCTGGGTATCATGTTGACGTTGTTGATATGGAAGAATGGCCATTGAAAAGAGCATTGCCACAGCAATTAGGACAATCAATTGTTGAGTCATTTCCTAAAGATAAGGTTAGCTGGCATTTTGGCTCATCGGTAGTTACTATTGATGCTCAAGATGAAGCACTTGAAGTCACTTTAACTTGTGGTAAAAAACTATCTGTTGATGTTGTGCTTTCAGCAGTCGGTATTCGACCTAATATTGGTTTGGCTAAAGCGGCAAATATTGACATAAATCGCGGCATCGTTGTGGATAATTACTTAAGAACTAGTATTAAAAATGTTTATGCTATTGGTGACTGTGCTGAAATTTCTGGGCACACGTTACCTTTCATTGCACCTGCAACATTTGCAGCAAAAGCATTGGCTAAAACTTTATTAACATCGGATACAGGACTTATTATTCCTAACTTAGCAGTGGCAGTTAAAATACCCACCTGTACTACAATAGTATGCCCATCATTAACTTTGAAAGGCGGATGGGAAGTGGAAGGCGATGGCCCTGATTTTGTTGCTCGATTTATGAACTTAAAAGGTCAAGTTAATGGTTTTGCATTGACGGGTAAAGCTATTAGCCAAAAGGGTGCTTTATTAAAAGAATGTATTGCTCCTACGCTTAGTTAATTATTTAGTAAAATGTAACACTCGCTTCCCCTTTAGGAGGTACTAATTTTATAATTTCGGTTAATCTTATTAGGAAACTTGCACTTCCTGTTTTATTTGATTATTGATTAGTACCTCCATTTTTTCCTTCAACATTGTGTGAATGTTATTCTTATTTATAGATCTTTGGATTATTATAAAAAAACTACTATATTGAATTATACAAAATTAAATTATTGTGAGTAATTAATGAAAATAATGGACTCTTTGGCCTATAAATTTAAAGTATTAATGATACTTTCAATTGCTGCTCTATGCATTACCTTATATGGTGTACGTTTAATGTCTAAAGCAACCGATTTTTCATATCAAGAGAGACAGCATATTCTTTCGTTAGAAAGACTAACGAGTGAGTTAGGTAGTTCTCAAAGCGATGCAGGGCAGCTAAATAAGCACATTACTATAGCAATAGAATCTGCCAATACAGTTGATACAACAATTTTTTATTTTGAAGGTTTACTCTTTAGAATGTTAGGGCGAGGTTGGCTAATTGATGACGCAAGAGAAAGTTCACAACGTTTATCAAAAGCTAAGGTAATATTGAACGGATTTTCAAATCAATATTTAAAACCTGAGGAAGTAAAGCAATTTAGCGAGCATATTAAATGGTCATCTGATGCATCAGCCAAATTCGGTCAAGGTGTTAGAGAACTATCCTATTTTATTAAAACCCTTGTCTCAGTTATTTTGTTTATTACAATTTCAGTTGTTATTATTTTGATCTATGTAATATCGAAGCGTTCTTTACCTCCTTTATCTATTGTCGTTAATCAGTTAGAGGAAATCGCAAATGGCCAATTAGCTATTACAATAGAAGTAAATGATGATTATGATGAAGAGATTGTTAGCTTACAAAAATCAATGGGTAAAGTCGTTCGTAACTTACGAACATTGCTTTGTGAAGTAAATAATGCCATTACAGAGATAGTTACCGTTGCTAATAATTCCTCAGGAATCACAAAAACCACACTTGATGGAATTAAAATACAAAAATCAGAAACAGAATTGTTAAGCTCATCTATTGGTGAAATGAGTTTAGCAATAACAGAAGTTGCTTCATCTGCTTCTAATGCTGCTTTAGAAGCTTCTGAAAGTGATAATGCAGCTAGAGGAGGTCAAGAAATCGTTGAATATGCAGTGTCTAGTATTAAGGCGTTATCTGCTGAGGTTGATCTATCTGTAGATGCAATTGAGAGAATTGAAGAAGGCAACAAACAAATAGTATCCGTTGTTAAAATAATTAAGGATATTACCGATCAAACAAATTTATTAGCTTTAAATGCTGCGATTGAAGCTGCTCATGCTGGAGAGTTTGGTCGAGGGTTTTCAGTAGTAGCTGATCAGGTTAGGGTTTTAGCAGAGCAAACGGAAAAATCTACTATGGATATTCAACATATGGTTGAGGAGCTAAGGAGTGGCACTGCAGCAGCGGTTGGTATTATGAATAGTAGCAAGGCCAAAGCATCAGAAGGAGTTATTCAAGCAATCAAAACTGGAACTGTTATTGAAGGTATTGCGAACTCAGTATCTGCAATAACAACAATGAATGCTCAAATAGCCAGTGCAGCTGAGCAACAAAGTGTTGTTACAGATGAAATCAACGGTAATGCTAAAGTCATAAGTGAAATCGCTAATGAAGCAGAGGCTAATGCTGTGATAGTTGCTAATGCGAATCAGCAACTAGTTGAACTTTCAGTTAACTTAGAAAAATCAATAAAAGTGTTTAAAATTTAATCTGATCTTCTATTCGTTTTAGTACACTTATGAGTGAGATAACAGACTAAACTTGTTTATACCATATTACGTTACAATCATCGGTGTAACTGTGAAGTATTTTTAACTTTTCTAAATAGTTAAAGTGAGCTCTACTTTCACCACAAGCCAACATAAATGTTTTATGGTTGATTTTCTTGTGAAATAGTACGTCAAATCCATCAACTACTCGTTTAGGTGTTTTACAAAAACTTGTTAGTTTACTCAAGTTACTTTCAACTTCTGAAATTAATCCTTCGAGTCTTTGTATTACTTTGGTGAATGGCATACCGTGTGCTGGTAGCACAAGCGTTGTATCATTCAATAAACTTTTATAATTTCGACAAGAGGTTAGCCAATTATTTAAGGGGTTTGCATTAGGCTCTGCGGGGTGAACACTAATATTTGAAGATATTGTCGGTAAAATTTGATCTCCTGATATTATAATATTTAAAGATTTACTCCATAAGCAAACATGTTCAGGAGAGTGGCCTGAGCCAATAACAACTTGCCAGTTATAACCACCTAATTCGATAACATCATTATCTCTTAAACGTTTATAGCTTGTAGAAAAAGGATAAGCAAAAGTTTTATATATACCAATATATTTATCATATAGCTTGGCTTGATCCATATTTGCCCCGTTTGATAAATAAAAGTCATATGCAGTGGTATTGTCATCACTATCAAGCTCCGAAGATATATTTTGATAACCTTCATACTCTCCTTGTGACATCCATAACTCAGCATTGAAGTATTTACATATCCACCCTGATAATCCCATATGGTCAGGGTGCATATGAGTACAAATCACCTGTTTAATTGGCTTATCTTTCAATTTGTCTTTAATTACTTGTAACCAGTAAGACTTGCTTTTTTCGAAATTCAAGCCACTGTCGATAATGGTCCAACCATTGTTATCTTCAATAAGCCATAAGTTAATATGATTTAAAGAAAATGGCATTGGCATACGAAACCAAAATAAATTATCGACAATTTTGATTAGTTCATATGGCTCAGGGGCTTTTTCAAATGGGTAGCTAACTTTTATTTTCAATCTTGTACGCCTTAGCAAGTCAGTTTAGATTAAGGTGAGTATTTTGGTATAAAGTATCTTGTTAGCTAATTTATAGAGCGATTTCTTCCTTCCCAAAAGGGTTCTCTAAGCTCATTCTTTTTATATTTCCCTGCACCAGTCATTGGAAATGCCTCTTTACGAAATTCGATGCTTCTAGGGCTTTTGTAATTAGCTATGTTTGCTTTACAGTGTTCAATAACTTCTGTTTCAGTGATTGTTTCATTATCATTTAATCTAATAATGGCATGAACAGCTTCTCCCCATTCATCGCTAGGAATACCAATAACAATAGATTCAAGTATTTTAGGGTGCAAAGATAGTGTGTTTTCTACTTCAGCAGAAAATACATTTTCACCACCTGTAACTATCATGTCTTTTACTCGGTCAACAAGGAATAAGAAGCCATCTTCGTCCATATAGCCAACATCGCCAGTTAAAACCCAACCATCAATGATAGTTGATTGTGTTTGTTTTTCATTTTTCCAATAGCCCATCATAACATTAGGGCCGTAAGCAGTAATTTCACCAACTACTCCTGTAGGAAGTACATTGCCATTGTTGTCTCTAATTTCGATACTTACACAATAACCAGGTCGACCTGCAGAGCGCAACTTACCGGACTTTTCTCCTTCTAATACGTGGTATTCTGCAGAGAGAATAGTAATTAGTGGAGATAACTCTGATTGCCCGTACGCTTGAATGAATTGTACAGAATGCATTTTTTCCATGGCAGAAATTAAAATTCCTTCAGGCATAGGGGAGGCGCCATATACTATGTTTTTAAGAGATGAAAAATCGGCTGACTCTAGTGCTTTTGCTGAGAGCATAAGTGTGACCATGGTTGGTACTAATAAAACATGATTTATTGCTTTCGATTGTATAGTTTCAATAACAGCGTCAGGTGTAAAAGCAGGGATAAATACTTGAGTAAGCCCACTGATTACTGTGCCATAACCAATACCTATATCAGCTAAGTGAAACATTGGTGCCGCATGCAGGTATCGTTCACCTTCTTTATTTATTTCCATAGCTGAAATTAAACAAATAGAACTTGTCCAGAGGTTCTTATGAGATAACATAACACCTTTAGGGAAGCCTGTTGTACCACCGGTATAAAAAATACCGACTAGATCATCATAATTACATTGAACAGCTTTTATTGGTTCATTATTAGTAATTAACTCCTCATAACTTAAGGAGCCAGCTGGGGCTTTGTTTTCACCAATATAAATTAGATGTTTAATATTATTGCATTGCTCCATTAATTCAGCAGCGGTATCAATAAATGTATCATCAAAAAATAATATGCTACATTCAGAGTCATTTAAGGAGTATAAATTCTCCTTAACAGACCAACGTATGTTTAATGGCACCATAATGCTACCAGCCCATGGGATAGCGTTTAAACATTCAAAATATTTATCTGAATTCAATGCTAAAATTGCTATATGAGTGTCTTTTTTTGCTCCAATGTTGACTAGTCCACTGGCAGCTTGTGCTACTCTATTTTCAATTTCACGCCATGTGTGTTTTCTGTCACCAAAAGATGTGCCAATAATATTAGGTAAAATAACTGCATTTCTTTGCAATGCTTGATAGAAAAACATAAGAGTCTCTTCTAAATTATAAATATTAAGTGATTAACTAATGACCAGCTCAGTAAAGTTTATTATATTATTAAGTAATTGAAATGAATAAAATAATAATGCTAGCTGTATTCCCCAAAAACCAGCACGTATAACTACAGCCAGCATATTAGTAGAAATCATATGGATAACAGATTGACTTATACGAGCATAAAGTACATAGATAATCGTTGAATTCATTACATCTCACTGATCAGAAAGTGAAGCAACAATCCTAAAGCTGCAAATGCGGGTAGCATTTCAATGCAGTTTAATTGTGCTCTTGTTAATCTTTGGCCGAAACCAGGGGTGTTGCTCCCATCAGGAGAGAAGTTATTTAGGGCAACTTTATTACTGCTAATAAAGGTATAATATGCTCTCATATTAAGGAGTAAAAAACTAAGGAACAGTGCAAAGCCAGCTAACGCGATTAATGTTTGATTCATATATAGTCCTATTTTTGTTTTATTAAGATGATCTCCCTATAAACTTATATGACAATTTTGTAGCCGGATATGATGCAATGCGTCAAAACATGCCTTTATTTGTCATAAAATATTTTAATATTATTTATTATCTAAGTTTACTGTTTTAAATTTTGATGTTGCAAAAAACGAATAAAGCGCCAGTATAGGCATCACGGTTTAGTTCATCTTCAACAAGTGCAGCGAGGCCATTTATTGCTTTTCCATTATGTGCTGCAGCACATAATAGAAATTATGTGGAGTATTCAGTTATGTAGAGCAACCACCGAAGAGTTGCAGCATATGGCACTTTGGTTGAATAATTGATGCACATAGTTACAGTCTAAAAATCTACTAAGATCCCAAACTACTTTGGGAGTTAGTAATGAAAAAAATCACTCAATATGTCAATAAACCTGGGCGGTTCTCTTGCCTGGTGAATTAGAGCCTTATCTTTTAATCTATGCTCACCAGTTATCAGAACAAGGCGATACGAACTTATCCGTTAGAGGTTACATCGATTCCATCTCGCATTTTGGTACATGGCTAAATATGAATGAAGTTTCAATAAAGGATATTGATGTAAAAATTGTAGAGAAGTTTGCTAAACATCGCTGTCATTGTCCAGGAGGTCGAAGACAAATATTATTGTCGAATAAATATGTTAATCGTGTTCGGAAATTTATTGATTTTCTTTGTAAACATGGTGCTATTTGTGAAATGTCAAATAATTTATTATTGGTACCAAACGCTCATTTTCGAGAGTTTTTACAGCAGCGTGGATTATTATCAAGAACGGTTAAACATTACTCGGATTCTATCAATGTTATCTTGCCCTTACTGGGACGAGAGCCCCAAAATTATGATGCAAAAAACATAAATCAAACCATATTGCAACTTTCCAAACAGTATTCTCTGGCCAGATTAAAAAGTTTAACAACAGCGTTACGAAGTTATTTTCGGTTCTTAGATGCTGAAAATCAGCGCTCTCCAGATTTAGACAGAGCGGTCCCTACTGTGGTCAATTGGTCACTTTCCTCAATACCGAAATATATTGTTGCTGAGCAAATTGAACAGGTTATAAATTCTTGTGATATGCACACCTCAAAAGGATTACGTGACCGCGCAATTATTCTGTTGTTGTCACGCATCGGGTTACGAACAGGAGACATTGTTGATATGAAGTTAGAACATATCGGTTGGCATAAAGGCTCTGTACGGCTTTTTGGTAGATGAATAGAGAAGATTGTCTTCCTTTGCCTCAGGACGCAGGCGATGCAATCCTTGACTATATCAACAAAGCGCGACCACCCGAAAAAATAGCAGAGGTATTTCTCTGCCTCAATGCCCCGCATAGATCTTTTGGTTCCTCTGTTGCCGTTTCATCGCTTGTTGCCAACGCCATAAAACGCTCTGGTATTCCAACTCCGGCTTCATGTGGTGCTCACCTGCTACGCCACTCTGCAGCCACTCAGATGTTGCGCGCTGGTGCTACTTTAGAAACGGTTTCATCAATTCTTCGACACCGATCTCTTGATATGACGGCATATTATGCAAAAGTTGATATTTCCATGTTAGAAACAGTGATGCAGCCTTGGCCAGCGGGGGAAACTTCATGTTAAAAGATGAAATTAATTCATTTGTTGAGATGAAACAGGCAATGGGGTTTAAATTTAGGGTACAGGACACCTTATTACAGCATTTCGCACGATTTGCAGAGCAAAACGGTGAAACCATCGTTCGTACTAAGTCGGTTATTTAATGGGCGGGGATGGCGCCTTCAGTCGCTCAAAAAAGAAACCGATTGCACACAGTACGTTTGTTTACTCTTGCCATGCAATCCGAAAATGCTCAGTATGAAATCCCACCGGCAGATGTTTTTGGTCATGAATGTGCGAAGCGTAAAGTTAGACATCTATTTTCTTCTGAAGATATTAGTCGGTTGCTCGTAGCGGCATCACAATTAAAGCCAAAAGGAACGATAAGGCCCAAAACATACACGACTTTATTTGCATTGCTTTCATCGACGGGATTACGAAGCTGTGAAGCAATCAGGTTGAATGTTGATGATCTAACTATCGATGGGTTAATGATAAAAGCCACTAAATTTAGAAAAGATCGCTTGGTGCCGATACATACTTCAACTCGTCAAGCGTTTAAGGAATACTTGAACAGACGGAAGCAGTTTAGTGCTCTGGAATCCGCATTTTTTTTCAAATAATGGCTCCAGATTGTCCTACTCAACTATTATAAGCATTTACCTACAGTTAATGAGAAGTATTGGTTTGCGTGCTAAAGCCGGAACCCTTGGCCTATGTCTACATGATTTGCGTCATAGCTTTGCAGTAAGATCATTGGAACAAAGTTGTGGGACACGTATTGAGATTTCTCGACAAATTACTGCATTAAGTGCTTACATGGGGCATGCACATGTGTCAGATACTTATTGGTACCTGCAGGCGACCCCCTTACTGATGACTCAAATATCAGTTGCGCAGGGAAACTGTTTTCTGGGAGAAATGGAATGACAAACCTAGCCCAATTTCTTAGTGTATATTTGCGAGAATATTTGCCTATGGAGCGACAAGCCAGTTTACATACCTGTGAAACCTATGCTTATACATTCCAACTTCTTGTGAATTATGCCGCCAAACAGTTTAATATTTCGCCGTCACAGCTAACACTTGAACAACTGACTGTAGACCTCATTGTACATTTCTTGAATTTTCTGGGAACTGAACGAGGAAATACTGCTCGTACTCGCAATGCACGATGTGCAGCGATTAAGGCTTTTTTCAAATACCTTGAATATCGCAACGTAGCCGCTTTAGAGCAGTGCCGCCAAATAAGTGCAATACCAGTCAAAAAAACTGATGATAGGTTGGTTAATTTTCTAACCGCAGGTGAAATGCAGGTTTTACTGGATATACCAGACATCCATACTTCATCAGGTATACCTGATAGAGCAATGATCTAACTTTGTTTTGCCGCAGGATTGCGAGTATCAGAGCTTATATGTCTTTGCCTAAATCACCTTGAGTTAGGCTCTCAAACTACCATTCATGTTATTGGAAAAGGACGTAAAGAACGGATCTTGCCATTATGGACAGAAACTGTCGAAACGCTAAAAGCATGGATTGCTATCAGGCCAGATAATTCAACAACGCCTGAAGTATTTCTAAATAGCCAAGGAAGAGCTATGACACGTTCAGGGTTTAGGTATATCTTGTCAAAGCATGCGAGCAGCGCAATGCAAAAGCTACCATCATTGGCAAAAAGCGAATTCTCTCCCCATGTGTTGCGGCACTATGTCTTCTTCTTGACTATGTCTTGTAGCATTCCACATGTATTGTTTTTCCTGCCTAAGCTTATATAAATAACGTTATAGTCAAGACTCATTCCGCCAGTCCCACATTGGGTAGGAGTCCGCCATGAAGTATGTTATCAACAATCAAGTGGTTTTATCGCAAGTGCCAGAGGGACCTTTAGTGGCACATATCGATTCATTTACGGAATTTATCAGCGCTCAGGGATATGCCCTAAGTTCGACTCATCAGCAAGTTCGTCTTGTTGAAGACTTTAGTCGATGGCTTAAAAGTGAGGGGGTTGAGCTACACCACATTACCGCCGATCATCCAGGGCAGTATTTACAATATCGTGCTCGGCGGGTAAAACCTTATCTGGGAGATATCGCTGCGCTTAAACACCTGCACGATTTTCTGTACAGTAACAACATTATTGCCGAACAGAAGGTATTTATTGCGCAATTAACCCCAGCAGAACATTGTGCGCAAGAGTATGAACAATATCTGGTTGAAATGCGTCATTTAGCCAAAGCAACCATTCTTAGCTATGTGCCATTTATCCTTTGTTTTCTTAAGCATTGTTTTGGGGACGAATCCGTTGAGTTTTCACGTCTTTGTGCCCGTGACATCATGAAATCTGTACAATACCAAGCGCCGCGTTTACATAGGAAGCGCGCAAAACAAATGACCTGTGCATTGCGCTCTTTCCTGAAGTATCTCCGTTATCGTGGCCAGATAATGCTTGATTTGGCCGCTGCGGTGCCCGTTGTGCCCAACTGGTCTATGTCGTCAATTCCTCGTTCAATTTCAACAGAACACGTCCAGCAGCTGTTGGCCAGTATTGACCAGCATACAGCGATAGGACGTCGCGACTATGCTATTTTGTTGTTGCTCGCACGGCTGGGATTACGTTCGAGTGAAGTTGTATTCATTGAACTCAATGATATTGATTGGAACACTGAGACATTAAGTATTCGCGGCAAAAGCGGCAGGCGCAATGAGTTTCCCCTGTCGCTTGAACTGGGTAGCGCGATCGCCGCGTATTTTTACGCGCGAAGGCACCCATTCGTGGTTTTCTTGGTGCCAGTGCCGTGGGATCAATCGTCCGCCATTCGCTCAAACGTACAGGGATCAATGCGCTGACTTCTGGTGCACATCAGTTTCGCCATGGGCTGGCAACCGAAATGTTACGCCAAGGTGCTTCACTTGGTGAAATCGGTGACGTATTGGGTCATTGCAATTCGCAGACGACAATGATTTATGCCAAGGTCGATATTGAAGCACTGCGCACGCTGGCATTACCCTGGCCGGGAGGTACGCAATGAACACATTACGCCAAGACATTCATGAATATCTGGACATGCGACGCAATTTTGGATTCAAATTGCGGGAAGCTGGGCACGCATTACTTGATTTTGCGGAGTTTATGGAACAAAAGCATGCCCCTTATATCACCCAAACCTTAGCACTCACTTGGGCCCAACAACCTGCAAACGTTCAACCTGCACATTGGGCTCAACGACTGAGTTACGTGCGCGGATTTTCCCGCTACCGTAGTGCAAACGATCCACGTACTCAAATACCTACCCAAGGATTGTTACCCTTTCAACCGAAGCGGGCAAGACCCTATTTATACTCAGATGACGAGATTAAAGATTTATTGCACGCTGCAGTCAATATGCCGCACCGTTTCAAAAACGGTGCGCTGTTGCCTTGGGTTTATTATTGCTTATTTGGACTGCTGTGTGTCTCAGGCATGCGGCTTGGTGTAGTGCGTAATCTCATGCTACAAGATGTTGATCTTGAGGCCGCAGTATTGACTATCCGCAATACCAAATTTGGTAAAGACCGTCTGATACCGATGCATGCTTCGACCTGCAAGGTACTCGCTGACTATATCGGCAGACGTCACCGTCATTGGGCAGATCGGTCAGTATCCTCATATTTGTTTATATCCAGTTTGGGCAATCGGTTGGATGGTGGTCAGATCCACCGCGCCTTTTATGCCCTATCCCGGCAGATCGGTTTACGCGGCGCGACCGATAGTCATGGACCACGTATTCATGATTTTAGACACCGATTTGCCACAAACACCTTGGTCAACTGGTATCGTGCAGGACAAGATCCCGAGCGGCTATTGCCGGTTTTATCTGCGTACCTTGGTCATGTGCATGTTGCTGATACTCAATGGTACCTGGAAAATTCGCCTGAATTGATGCGCGAAGCGATGCACCGTCTTGAACAGCATTGGGAGGAGAGAACATGAACAATGTAACCAGTTTAACACCACTATTAGAGTATTTCTTTACAAAGCGTTTGATGCTGCAACGTCAGGCCAGCCCTCATACCATCAGCTCTTATCGAGATACTTTCCGTCAATTCCTGACGTTCATACAACAGCGATTACATCAGCAGCCTTCGAGTCTGGATTTCAAGCAGATCGACGCACCATTGATCGTGGCATTCTTGGATGAACTGGAAAATCACCGAGGCTTAACCGCTCGCAGTCGTAATTTACGGCTCACGGCAATCCACTCTTTCTTTCATTACGTAGCCTTTGAACCACCAACCCATGCGGCACAAATTCAACGAGTCTTGGCCATTCCCAGCAAACGATTTGATCGCACCTTGGTCAGCTTTTTGAGCCGCCAGGAAGTCGATGCGTTGCTTGGTGCGCCGGATTGTAGTGCTTGGTCCGGGCGGCGAGATCACGCGTTTATGCTGACAGCAGTGCAGACGGGACTACGTTTATCTGAAATGACTGGACTCAAACAAACGGATCTCATTATAGGAGCAGGCGCTCACGTTCTGGTCATTGGCAAGGGGCGTAAGGAGCGTTGTATTCCCTTAGCCAAGCCAACACTCACCGTGTTAATAAACTGGCTACGAGAACCTCCACGAAGTGATGATGGTGTGCTATTCCCCAGCGCAAAAGGGAAACGGTTTAGCGTCGATGGCGTGCAGTATCTGCTGAATAAGCATCGTATGGCGGCAGCGAAAGTGTGTCCTTCTTTAGAGCAAAAGCGGGTCACCGCCCATCTATTGAGGCACACGATGGCGATGGGTTTATTGCAAGCAGGTGTTGATCGTTCTGTCATTGCATTGTGGCTCGGGCATGAATCAGTTGAGACAACGCAAATCTATCTAGAAGCAACCATTGCGATGAAGGAACAGGCGTTGAGCAAAACAACACCATTGGAAGGAAAATTATCACGTTATCAACCGGATGATAGTCTGTTGAGTTTTCTGAACAATTTCTAACCAAAAAAACTATGTCGGGTATTCAAATGGTGTTCATGCGGCAAGGCTGGTAAATATATAGCCTGATTGCTGTACACTTTACGTTACCCGACATAGTCAAGAAGAAGACATAGTGCCGCCTATGTCGTGCACGACATAGGCGGCACAGTTGTGCAATGCACACATTAAAAGAAACGCACGACATCCGAAAAGTTTCACTGTGGTTAGGTCATGCCGACTTAAGAAGTACAGAAATTTATTTAAGAGCAGATCCTGAAGAAAAACTAGAATCGCTATTGGCGGTAATTCCACCAAACATCAAAAAAGGAAAATTCAAGGCACCTGATAAGCTAATGGCAATGTTACAAACAAAGAAATAATGCTCCGTAATTATGTGCTGTAATCTGAGCCAAAGCGGAATAGGGGTTGTCATTTAGCAACAATTACTGCACATAACTGAATACTCCACATAATTACGAAAATCGACAACATCTCGATGTAAAAAGACTTCAGGTACTTCACCAAACATCCTCATTAAACCAATGCTCGTAATACTTGGCGTAAGTAGGTGGCACTAGTGCTTGAAGGAAGCCTTAATGTTGCTTTTCCTAACGTCAATTCAATGGGTGGTTGCTGCGATATCAACTCAACTTGTTGGGTGACTTGTGTACGAACAAAGCTACTTGAAGTGATCCCCAGTTTTTTACTAAAGACATAAAAACTGGAGGTTGCTACTCGATGCTCACGGCAATAAACAATGATGGTTAAGCCGCTAGCTTGTTGTTCAGTAATAATAGCTCGCCATTGCTCATGGCTTCGAGTTATTTTCATAAGTTACTCCAAATAATAGTTTGAAGTAACTTAACTTGATCTCGGCTTATTGTTTAGATGCTCTTCGCAAGGCGCTTACGATGAAGCAAGTAAATTCGTCGGTTATCATGCTGATATTCGTGGATAATTAATCTGTTGGTTAACAGCGCCTACCTTACTTGTTCCGTCGTGACACCTGTCTTCAGTCATGCTCGTGGTTCAATGATAAATAAATATCATTGCCATCCTAACGCCCTCGGTGATTGTGCCACACCCGATGCTTGATCCAATGCGCTAACTCTAAACTTGTATTCATGCAGGTAACCTTGCAATGCGTGTTCTTGGATCTATTTGTGTTACAACAACTTCCCTTGATATTGCCCAAATATATGCGATCATTTCTCTGGCTATCGCGACAACTACAAGGTTACGATGTTTTCATTTTTGCATGAGACGTTTATATCGACGGCATGGTCTAAGTTGCGCTTGCCATGCAATATCAACTATTTCTTTGCTTAATCCTTCCTGTCTTAATTGCATTTCTTTAGATATACTGGCGTTGTGTTTATACGAATGTGCACCTTCGACCAGTAGTCGTCTTGCACGGCTATTGCCACATTTAGTAATAGCACCTAAATGGCGTTTACCGCCACTTGAATGTTCACTCGGTACAAGACCTAAGTAACTCATTAATTTTCTCGGATGGTCAAAGCGTGTTAAATCGCCTAATTCGGCGATAATCCCTGTTGCCACTAATAACCTAACACCTCGCATTGCTTGTACGGCTTTTACTACGGGGTAATACCGCCATT